>Ga0214544_1006271_pt1 | contig 22113 bp, 22 predicted proteins | sample CNSS3metaG_FD_160074 | JGI IMG/M metagenome (GOLD analysis project Ga0214544, IMG submission 160074) | Root nodule microbial communities from cowpea collected in UCLA plant growth center, Los Angeles, California, USA - CNSS3 | ecosystem: Host-associated > Plants > Roots > Nodule | place: USA...
ATATATAATATATTTATATATTATATATATATATATATATATATATATATATATATATATATATATATATATATATATATATATATATATATATATATATATATTTTGATAAAAATATCATTATCATGTATCGATATATCTATGTATATTTTCTAAATATGAAAATAATAAATATTTATTTTTAATAGATAAAAGATAAAATATTAGAGATATTATAAATAAAATTAAAGATTCAAAAATGCTATAAAAGTATATTTGTTAAGGTATATTTGTATATTTTTTTGCTCTTCATCTTTCCTTCATACATTTGTGACTTTTCTTCGGTTAGTATCTTCACAATGAATTTGTCTTGTGACAACTTCTTTGAAATATTCTCTATATTACCTGTAAAAGCCATATACAAATTCATGTCTACATGCATGATATTGTCAAAGTTTCTAAAAGAAACTTATTTTGCATCCAAACAAGCTCGACATGCATTCTTGAGGGATGACACTTGTTTTTTCATCCAGCTAGAAACTCCTATTGAAGTAACTCGATGGTGCAATCTCCTAATTGAATTTCATCCCTTACCTGGAGAAGAATCATCATCTGAGGTGTCTAAAAATGTTCTAGCATATTTTTTCAAGCGGGTCAAGATTTTATGTTCAAGCAACGATTTAGTTCTTTGTTTTGTGGCTAGTGAGAATGAAGTAAACTTTTATATCATCAACCCAACAACACAATCTTGCTCACCTATTCCAACTCCTGACCACATTCAAAATAGCAGTTTTTATGATCATAAGATTGGTTTTCTTTGCGAATTAGATGGTAATTTTATGATATATCACTTTATTGATAATTTAGTTGAGTGGTCTTCTTATTTTGACTGCAAAGTATACAAGGATGGAGTGTGGAAAGGAAAAGAAGGATTTTTCAGTGGTAGTAGAAATTTAAGATTTGACATGCTTGTGCATCACAGAGGAGCTATTCATTTCATATCAGATTGTTCTGCTTACTTAACAAGAAACAACCCATATTTCAGACCTTACATTATGTCATACAATTTTGAGGATGGAAAATCAAGAATGTTAAGGGTACCCAATGTAAGGCCCATGAAAATTAATTAATTAAATATTTAATTAATTAATAAATGCGGGTAGAAAGCGCCTTTATGGCATTCATTAATGTTTAATGTGACGTGGAAAAGTGCTAGCTCAAATGGTTGAGAGTAATTTGATTGTGGGAGAGGATTTGGGTTCGAGTCCTATGTATGCCAATTATGTGTTGTTGTTTTATTATTGATTTTAAAGATATATATGATGATGTGATTTGGCATAGTGGTTGTGCTTTGGCCTTATGAGTGGAAGGTCGTGGGTTCAAACCTTGTTGGGCATAAAGAAGGCTTTATTTTTGCTAATTCTAGCTTTGAGTGGAGTTGAAAGAGCAAAGGTAAGAGAGGGAGGAGTAGCCAAAGGGCTGAAAAACCTTAGTTAACATTGAATAAGAAATTAAAAATATAATTAAGGCCATTTTCGTTTTACCCTTTTAGACCCTTAATTAAGACATCTATAAAAGGCCATTTTAAGGGAAAAGAAGGGTTTTTGGCAATGCTGATAATTGGGTTTTGAGAGGAGCACGAATTTGAGAGTGAGAGTGGGGTTGTGAGTGTACAAGGGCTGGACCAAAAGGGAGAGCGCGAATCAAGGATTTCATCTTCTCAAATTTTTGATCACTAACTCCAGGTTAGGGGAGCTGTCTTTATGTGTTGTGTATTAGTTGATAATTGTGTTATGATTCTGAATTATTGCTTCTTGATTGAATTCTGAATGGTGTCAATTTTCACATTCTATGTGCTGTGATTATAAAATGGAGGTATATGGAATTTGGACGTTTGTTTATGTATGCGGAATAGGTTGTGGGATGAAGGTTTGGATACTTTTAGTCTTATATTCGCAATTGGTGGTATAGGTGGTTGGAATGGATGATTCTGAATGACAATTACCATTATAATCACGATGGTATCGATTGACTGGTTTGTGGTACAATTTTGGGCATGGAGTAACCTGGTTTTGGGTAAAAGGCGTGTGTGACAGTGAGGGGACTCTGCAAGTCTCGCTCAAGCGAGTCTACCTCGTCTAGGCGAGAGTTGCAGAACCTCACGTCTGGTTTGGGTCGCGTTGCTCGCCCAGGCGACCTTGGTTTGGTGTTGAGCGACTTAGTCTCGCTCAGGCGAGGGACAACTCGCCTAAGCGAGGTCGCGAGGAAACTTGAGCGCTTTTGAGTGCGATATCTCGCCCAGGCGAGAAGTATTGGTATTTTGAGCGACTCTGTCTCGCTCAGGCGAGAGACATTCGCCTGAGCGAGGTCGCGATGTGATAAGACATGGTTAAGTGGTTCCTCGTCTAAGCGAGGGGAGGTTGTTGCTTTGAGCGATGGTGCAACTCGCCCAGGCGAGGGAATCTCGCCTAAGCGAGATAACGTGTAATTGTGGTTGTTTAAAGCTCGCCCAAGCAAGGCGAACTCGCCTAAGCGAAGTAGAGGGCTTAGCTTGGGTGAGGGGTTCCTTTTCTAGGCGAGTTCATGTGAACTGTTGTATTTCTATGTGTTTGTGAGTGTGTTTTGGTTGTTTACCATAAGGATAGATTGTATATGCATGTGGTGTGATGTATGGGCTTGAAGGACTAAGTCCATTAGGGGTCTGGGATGTGCTCGGTGCTTGGACACATGATGGGCATGAAACTGGTTGAGTTCCCGTCGGATACTAATGGGTAAGGAGTCCTTAGTATGGTGATTGCATGTGTCGGGCGCACGATGGGCAAGGAACTGTGATGTTCCCGTCGGCTACTATTGGGCGAGGAGTCCATAGTATGGTAATTGTGTGCGTGCCAGGGTCCAAGTGTGAGACTTGGATGTTTATACTACAGGCGAAAAGTCTGTAGGGCAGGACTATGAGCGGGATAGGCTCATAGGGTTGGACCACGAATGAGTCAGTTTCGTGGGAGCACAGGGAAGTCCCAAGACCTAATTCATGCATATGACTCATGAAGGACTATGAGGTCATGGTTGGGTGATTTGGAATTATGAGTTTGTACTTATATTGTTTTGGGTGGGGAAGCATATTTATTTCACATATATCTATTTATGTTTTATTGTGCATAGCTCACCCTATCTGTGTGTGTATGGCGATGATCGGATAATTTGTTCTTTGGGAGCAGATGATGTGACAGGTGAGCCAGGAGCTGCTTAGAGACGGAGAGCATGGGCCACTTGGGATTTTGAAAGAAACTCTACTATTTTGCTTTTGATGTAAATATTTTCTAAATGTTACATTTTAATATCATTTGTAAATAACGCTATGGTACATTCGGATTATGTATGGTACTAATTATGGTTTTAAATTTCCCGTGTTTTTGGGAAATGGTTTATATTAAATGTGGAATTTATTGAAAATTTCGTTTTTATTTATTTATTATCAAGTAATATTCCTTAGGGATGTTACACCCAAAGAAGCAAGAAAGGGTTCTCATGACAAAAGCTGTGAGATGAGAATTTTTAAATGGGGAAAAACCATTGATTCAGATCAATCCATTTGTTTGGTGAGATTACGAAAGGGAGTATTTACTGTATGGGTTTTGAGAAAGTATGAATCAAGTTTGTGGAGAAAGATTTTAAAGATAAGAGTGAAGGCAATGGGAGTGTTAGAGAATGATCCTTCTCAAATAGTAGTAAAAAATTTTATTATATTAAATGGAGAACTTTTGGTGTTTAGTACCCAAAAGAAGATTTACCTCTATGGTTTGAGTGATAACAAAATTCATAAATTTTGGGATTATGAATGTGAATTCAACTTTCTGCGCTTCACTCCTTACATAGATACCTTGCGCACATGTGATATTGGAACAAGAAATATATCTCTACCTATACATGACTAACAATTTTAGTATTTTTTCATTAATAATTTCACTTTATTATGTATAACTTCTATTATTTTAATTTTGATTCCTATTATAGTTCATATTGACTCCTATTACTATTTAAGCCCATGCATGTAGAAGACATTTGATTTCAAGGTAGTTTACTTGATTTCAAGGTAGCAATTATATACAGCAATTGGTATTTGCTATAATCATACTTCAATCATATATATTCAAACAACAAAAACAAATTACAATGAAAGCTACATACCAAAAATAGCAGAAAAGGGTTGAGGTTGAGTCAAAGAAGAAGGAACTACAAAAGAAGATAGTTAATGTACCTGCAAAACAAGAAGCCATTTAGAAAGTTGACTAAGCTTTGACTTAAATGCAAGTGCAAACTGATGGAGAATGTTTAGGGTGCTTTAATACACGTATTCTAATTAACAAAAGAAAGGTGGAGAAAAGATCACAACTCAGAATTAACAAGGTAATTCGAGTTTGCCTAGTCAAAACCTAAAAAATGAACTAGAAATTGGCCAAAATGAGCTAAGCCTACCAAATTAGCAAAGGAATTGTTAAGCAATGATGCAAACACAATCTAATTAGTATAAGAATGATGAAAACTAAGGCCAAAGTAAGGAATAACATGGAACACGAAAATTCATATGTGGAGGCTAACTTGTGTGACTTAGTTTATGCATAGGTAGTCTACCACTCACAACTTAGTTAATGTTTTTCTCATTTAATTAGAGTGACTAACTTTATGGCTTAGTTTGATGCAGAAATAGTGATCCCATGGCAGAAAATGCAGCTGAAACAGTGGCTAAAATAAGCACTAAATTGGATGAAAAGTTGCTAAGTTGACCATGAGTTGACTTTTTGCATTTTTGCTCTAATATGATATCTATGAAAACTGGTAAAAACAGCACCAAGAACCTACTCAACAAACTTAAAATGACAAAAGGAACCTAAGAAATAACTCAAAACTAAAATCCTTTCTAAAACTCAAACTTTCACTACCTAAAACCTCTGAAAAGACACTAAAACTAGGCTAAAAACTATGGTTATGCTAAATCATGGGTAGAAGTTGATAGAAACTACCTAGACAAGGCTAAAAGGACTTAAGAAAACTTAATCCTAACTCACAAACTGTCTCCTAAAAGATTTACACAAAATCACTACCTAGAACCAAGACTACTCTACTAAATTAAGTCTTTTCTATGTGCATGTACTACCCTAACCTATGCAACTTTAATCTAACTATCCATACAAGTTTCTAATGCCAAAATATGACTACAAAACAGCTCACATGACTAAAAATAACAACATCTCAAAATCTAAGTCCTTAAGACCTAAAACTACCACTAAACTATGCTAAAACTGTGAAAATTTAGAAATTAAGTACACTAGTGCATATAACTCTTATAAAACTACTTGGACAAGTTCTAACTAAGAAAAGAAAGGTGGAGAAAAGATCACAACTTAGAATTAACAAGGTAATTCGAGTTTGCCTTGTCAAAACCCAAAAAATGAACTAGAAATTGGCCAAAATGAGCTAAGACTACCAAATTAGCAAAGGAATTGTTAAGCAATGATGCAAACACATTCTAATTAGTATAAGAATGATAAAAAGTAAGGCCAAAGTGAGGAATAACATGGAAAACGAAAATTCATATGTGGAGGCTAACTTGTGTGACTTAGTTTATGCATAAGTAGTCTACACTCATAACATAAGCAGTTCAAAATACATGCATCTATATAGAGATGATGTTGCTTCTCAAATGGTTCCACTAACTCATGTGGTGTAGTGAAGGCAAGTAAATGTGAAAATATCAGCATTTGTTTGTGAGTTGTGAAAATGGACATGGTTGTTTTGTTGGGAAAACAAAAGGGTGAAGGTGAGTAAGAGTGATTATGGATAAGAGAGAGTGGGTGGGACCAACATGAAAAGTTCCACATAAACACAAGACATGAGAATCCTATATAGGACTAAAATAAAATTTGGAAACTGCATAGGTCGTTTTCTGCAGCAAATTATTATGGGTGTGTGCAAAAAGAACCAAAACACAAAACACTAGAAAGTGATCTTTTTGTCCAAATCAACCACATGCCATGATAAAAGTTAAACCTTATTAGGCTAATGCAGCAATAATGAAAACAAGCCAAAGTTGGCGTCTCCAAGTCAAGTACAACTACACTTTTGTGTTTTCCTTTCCATTTCTATTATTTCAATCTCATTTGCTTCACATTCTTATTATTATAGGTATTTAATTTTCAGGTTTAAGAGATATGTTTTTGATACAAATAATTATCATAAAATTAAGCTTCTAATCACAGCAGCAACATGCTCTATCACATTCAATTCAATTCAAATGCTTCAAATCACAATAACAACATGCTCTATCACATTCAATTCAATTCAGATGCATTGTAGTAGGAAGAAAAATTAAAGGAAAACGGGTACCTCCACGACAGCCCAGTAGCACCAAACCCTCACGGTCAGAGTCCCTCAACGGCTGGAGCACCTCAACGGCCGGAGCAGCACCAAACACAACACCCTCCTTCCACAACAACCCCTTCACCGTAGAAACCCCCCACTCACGTAGAAGCCCAATTCGAATTCCTCTTGCCACAAAAATGGAAGCAACTATCAACACAAAAATGACCGGTAAGGATGAATTAAAAGGTTGAATGATTGCTCGAACAACAAAACCCTTACCCGAACAATGTTACCAGAAACTGAGTTTTGAGTTTCGCAATGGGGGAAGGCCAGCGACAGCGATACTGGAAAGAGGTCGTCACGATGCCGATTGGGAGTGGCACGACAGCGGAAGTGGCAGCAACAATGGGTGGCGACAATGGCTGCGGCTACGGTGATGCCCTTGAAGGAGAAGAACTGCGTTTTGCAATGGGATAGGCCAGCGACAACGCTACCGAAAGGAGGCCGTCACGGCGGCGATTGGGAGTGGCGGAGGTAGCGGCAGTGGCAGCAGCAACAGGCGACAACAGGGGCGGCGATTTTGGTTGTGATGGTTTGGAGAAGAAGAAGTGAGTTTCGCGATGGGGGGAATGGGTTCAATATGTTTTTTTTTAAGTTTAATCCGCGAACTTACTAACGGATCAATCCGTCGGCCAACCGTCGGTAATTGTCTGGTCACCTTACAGACGGATAAATCTGTCACCAAATCTCCCATGTGTTATTACCGACAGATAAGTCCGTCGTCAGATGTTTCTTGTGTTATTACCGTTGGAAATATCCGTAAGTATTTTTCCCGCTCTAGATCCGTCGCTAAATCATAGTTACCAACGACTCTTCGTCCCTCGGTATTAGTCTGTCGTTAATTAGTAGATTTCTTGTAGTGAATAATTGAAGATTAAATCTTTTGATTTAATTAATTTTATTTCTATTAATTTTAACTCTTATTATTTACAAATTTCCTTTCAACTAACTTGCTAATTTTAAAATTTGGTAATTATTATAATAATCATAATTATGAATATATTTTATCTTAAATTTATTCAAAGTTACTATTTTATCAAAATTAGTGAAAATGAATAAAATTCAAAAGTTATTTCAAAATTTTCATCTTTATGTTAAATTATTGATTTAATTTTCACCCTTCTTTGATGACTTTGATAAAAAAAAAAGTAACAGCCCATAAATATAGATCAAACTAATATTTCATAAGTTATTTCATTTTGATTTTAAGCAAAATTAACTCGGCTCTTAATTAGGAAACATGCATAATATAGCTTTAGCGTTCACTACAAAATGTGAATACATTCTTTCGCTTTAAAGTTCAAAATATAATGATAACATGACCATATAACATGATCACTTTCTTGACTTAGTTAATATATTTTAATTACCTTTAACTCTTTTATCGTTGAGGGTGTAAACTTTTTTAACATTTTATTTTTACATTTGAAATTTATATTTCTTTGTATTAAAAATATTAAGTTATTAATTATTTTTAACACATTAATAAATATTTTTATTTTTTTATTTTAGTTATATATATATATATATATATATATATATATATATATATTTTATATTTATTGTTCAAGGTCTACTTTTTATTAATCATTTTTTTTACATTTCGAATATGTATTTCTTTGTATTAAAAATACTGAGTTATTAATTATTTTTCTATTTTTTTTAAAACATTTATAAATTTTTTATTTTTTAATTTTAGTTTTTATAATTTTTGTGTTTTTGTTAATTAATTGTTTTAAGTTTTGTATGATTATGTTATGTCATATTATTGTATTATTACAGGTGATCATAATTATGGAAGATTTTTATTTGAGTTTTTTGGATTCTCAAATAAATTCGAGTTTGGTATCAGAATTTTCTTCTTTCATTAATGATATATGTGAAGAAGATTATATATCTAACTTTAGAACTGATGAGATTTTCTCCACACATACAGATTTAATTAAGTGTGTTTGCTTTTTATCTTGGTTTTGTTGTTATTATTCTAAGATGTGATAAATATAATGCACAATCCGAAAGAAAGACGTATGTATTATCAGGATGTGAAAGGTGTGGAAAATATAGGAAATACAAATCTGATGCAGAGCCTAGTATATTTGGCACAAGAAAATGCAAGTGCCAGTTAAATTGAGAGGCAAACCTAATTATAAAGGGGAGGGGGTGTTGAAGGTAATAAGTGGTTACCATAATCATGATTTCTCACGTACTCTAGTTGGTCATCCATTTACTAGTACGTTAAAGTCCAGTAAACATTTGTTGTTTGTTAATATTACTAAAAGTCAAGTAAAACCGACAAATATACTCCTTACTCTCAAAGAAAATAATAACTGTAATGTGACCACTATGAAGGAAGTATACAATGTAAGATACATGTATAAACAATCATTGAGAGGTTTGAGGACTGAGTTACAACAATTGATGATGATGTTAGAACATGATCAATATATCCATTTTAGTAGATGTGTAGATGAATCTAAGGTGGTAAGTGACTTCTTCTGGACACATCTTGATGTCGTGAAGTTGTTAAATGCTTTTAATATTGTTTCTTAATGGTTAGCACATGCAAAACCAACAAATATCGGTTGCCACTGCTTGAGATTGTTGGTGTGACATCAATAGGGTTAACTTTCTCAGTTGCGTTTGCACTTTTATGAACAGAAGGACAAAATAATTTCACTTGGGCTCTAACTTTACATTAAGGCCTCCTTTGTTTTCTTCTTTGGTGGCCTTATAATAATTCTTTTGTCCGATTGATAATGTAGATTTTTACCATTATCTTGGCTATCTTTTGCTAATAGAATGAACTCCTTTTGAGCTTTTAACCCACTTAATCCTCACTTTTCCTTTGCTTTTGTGAATAAATACAATATGGGTTACATAGATCTAAATATACCACTAATCCCCATTTTTTGTGTCCAATTTAAAGATAAGAAGCTTTTGTCTCAAGCCAAAGAAGTTGTTAACTAGAGAAGAAAGAAGAGAAAAACCAAATTGAAGATATGAACCTTGCATATAGTGCTGAGGGCCAGAAAATCAAGGCTCAATGCCAATCGTCTCGCTATTTCCAGCATGAGTGCCAGAAGCCAGCGTTGAGCACTGATTGGCTCGCAAAGTTGGACGCTGAGCTTTGTAGGGACAGCATTGAGCGACACTTATGCCGATGTGGCAAAATTTAACCTATTTCTTCTAGATTCTCGATGGGAAGGCATCTTTGGACGTGGAAGGCGAAAAAGAACACGTTTTGGAGAGCTTGGAGGTTTGTTAGGGATTGTGGGAATAACTCCTTGTTCCTCTTTATATCTCTTTTCCCTTCCATTCTTCTATTTGTAAGCTTGAGCTTTCCATGACAATGGAGAGCTAAACCCATTTTTGTTGGGGTTAGATGTAGCCACTGAACTCTTGTGTAAATGCAATATTTTGAATATATAAATGTCTCTTTCATTGAATGTTAGTCTTCTTATTTCTTTACTTAATGTTTGCATTGATTTGGCAATCCATTGCATGATATTTGGTTCATTGGGTGTGGAAATATCTTTTCACTACTGCAAGGAAGGGAAATGAGAGCGGTTATTTCCAGCTTTTGGCTTTGGGTCTGCAAACTGAGGCATATACGGCCGAGGTAAAAAGGTAGTACTTTATGCCTCAGTTACAAACACGAGGCATATTGAATATTTACTGCCTTAGGTCTATTTTAACCGCGGCAGAAAGATACATTTACTGCCTCGGGTCTGTTTCAACCGAGGCATATGACCATTTAATAAAAAAGAAAAATTTGAATAAAAAATAATTTTTGTGTCAATTAGAAAATTAAGTGCAAAAAGCGGTAAAAATGGGTGACAGGAGAAAGAAGCAACGTCGTCTGCAGGACTCGTCAACCTCCTCATCCTCTTCGTCGTCATCGGACTCAGATCGCTCTTCGTGGCGGCAGCGACGGCGTCGCGAGAAGGAGCGGCACAGAAGGAGCGGAGAGAAGGAGGAGCGAAGGAGAAAGAGTAGAGACAGAGAGAGAGGAGAAAGAGGAAGGGGTTCCATGATTCCGATGACTCCTCCAACGCTTCGGAGGATGAAGACGAACAACCTAGGGTTCTGCCTGAAACTGTGGTAGTTGAAATGATGAGAGTTCCCCAACGTAGGCAACGATGAAAACTCAACAACATACATAAAAAAATGCAAAAAAAAAGTGATAAAGCTGAATCAAAAACGAAAAAAACAAAAAATGAACTGTACAAAGGGGCGAGATTCACGCCAGCAACGAAGGAGCAACAAGAACGGCCAATTTGATGGCCAATCGGTGCGGTGGAGGCGCAAAACAATGGTGGCAGAACAGCGTGGAGGCACAGGCAACGCTGATTTTTTAAGGTAGAAGATGCATCTATAGTGCAGCGGATTTGGGTTTTTAAAACCTAACTGGACTTACTGCCTTGGTTGATTCGAAACCGAGGCGTATACTCACGCAAAAAAAAAAATCAGCCATGTGGAAAATTCTGGCACTGATAGGCCTTGGGTGAAACAACCCGCTGCAGTAAACCATTATATGCCTCGGTTCAGTGGGACCCGAGGCATAAAACTGCCCAATTATTTTCGAATTTAAAAAAAATGGGAAAGTGTAAGTTTCTGGCAGCATTACTGCCTCGGTTGAATTTATAATTGAGGCATAAACTTTCATAGGCCTCGGTTGTTTGGTTAACCGAGGCATACAAGTTGTTTGAAATCACAAAAATGCCACCGCATCCTTATCTACCTCGTTTGCACGAGAACCGAGGCATATAGGGCGTTGTTTAAACATGAAACTGCACTAGTGTTTGAAACCTTGATTTGGATTAAGAAAACTCAATGGAGCTTGCATTTAGGGATGGGGCTTAACTCGTTGGTTGTCTTAAACCCTAGTGGAAAAAGCGGGTTTGCTTATTAAGAGTTCAAGGGATTGATTCTTAATAAGGAAATTTAGGCTCATTCCACTATGGAATTAGGGTTTGAGTAGATTTTTAGGTTGACATTAGCATATTGAAGTAGAGGATGTAAAATTGTATTTGCATGAGAGCGAAGTAGGTGAATTCTAACTCAAGCAATATCAATTCATATCATTTCTAATCTTTTCCATTCACTAAGTGCCTTTAATCTCCAAAGTTCAATTTTAATCATTTATGCAAAATTTACTTTCTTACATGAAACTCAAAATTATTGATTCATTCTTTAGTTTAAATTAGTTATTAATTGCACTATTGATTAGTATTACATGAGTCTCTTGGGAAACAATATTCCGGTCTTACCGATTACTACTTGCACGACTTGGTACTCTTGAGGAGTCTTAACAAGTTTTTGGCGTCGTTATCGAGGACTTGTGTCTAATACTGACTTTTGTGTGATTTTTGACTTATTTAGACTTAATTCTTTTGTTCATATTTACTATTTTTGTTTATTTAGATATGCACGTTATTTGGGCTAACTTGTAGTTGAAGCTTGTCTTTGTTTTGTTCTATAGTGTATGTAGGGTAGGATCCGTACAAGGAGGATTTTGTCCTTAGAACCACTTCTTGTTGATCCCGAGACAGAGAAAACTGCCCATAAAAATAATAGTACCACAAGGAGACGACAAGCTCAAGCATAACAAGTTGCCCCTCACTCTTCAGTTTTAAACACTCTTCAGTCTACTTCTCAAAATTTTGATTCATCTTTAGATGAAGAAAGGGTTGAAAATCCTCATGGTGATGGTAGAGGTCGTGAAAGACACACTTTCGAAGATTATGCAACATTCACATGCCATATCAACTTCAATTGTATTGCTCGACAAATAGTCAATAGCACCAATATAGAGATGAAGTCGACTCTTATTCACCTAGTTCAGAGTAATCAGTTCAATGACTTGTCTCATGAAAATCCATACACTCATCTGACCACATTCTTAAAGATTTGCAACACTGTGAAGATCCATCAAGTTCTCGATGAAGCCATACGCCCGAGTCTCTTCCCATTCTCAATAGCAGGACCTGCTAAAGCTTGGCTAAATTTCTTTCTTGAGAATTGCCTCACTAAATGGGATGATATGGTTGCAAAGTTCTTGAGCAAATATTTTCCCTAGTCCAAGGTCAACAAAGGAAACCAGGGAACTATAATCAAGGATGGAGACCTCACCAAAACTTGGGCCAAGCAGGACCTTTCAATAGACTCCCACATCAACAAACTTACCAACACCCTTCTTTGTCTATTAGAACATCCAAGCTTGAAGACATGATGTAGCAACTCATGCAAATGTCAATTCAAAATTAAAAGAACACTGATGCATCAATTAAAAACTTGGAGGTGCAAGTAGGGCAATTAGCCAAGCAAGTGGCGAATCAACAAAGCAGTTCATTTTCCGCCAACACTAAAGCCAACCCAAAAGAGCAATGCAAGACGTTGGTCACAATGAGTGGTAACGAAGTGGGGTTGAATGTTAAAGGAAGTGATGAGACCAAAGCCAAGCCCAAGGATAGAGGAGAAGACAAAGATGATAAAGAGATAGATGAAGAAATTGTTTTAGAGGAGGAAGAGAATAAAAGTGAAAACAAAGAAAAAGAGAAAAATAAAGAAGTGGTAACAAGCTTGTGAAAACTCTCTGATACTCTCTCAAGCCTTCAAAGAAAGAAAAAGAAAGGAAATTTGCAAGGTTCCTATACATCTTCAAGAGGTTGCAAATTAGTATTCCCTTCTTGAAAGCCTTGGAGCAAATGTCGACCTATGCAAAGTTTATGAAGGAGATCCTCACAAAGAAAAGAAGATTTATAGAAGAGGAAACCATAGAGCTATAAGCAGGATGTAGTGCCATCTTTTAGAAAATGTTGCCTCCAAAATTGCAGGATCCTGCCAGTTTTACACTTCTAGTCACAATTGGGAGCCTAATTGTGGGGAAGGCCTTACTTGATTTGGGGGCTAGCATCAACTTGATACCTCTGTCTATGCTCAAGAAGATTGGGGAGTTGGAAATTAAGCCTACTCGGGTTACATTGCAATTGGCGGATAGGTCAATCAAGTATCTTCATGGAGTAGTGGAGGACGTGTTGGTAAAAGTCGATAAATTCCTATTTCTAGTTGATTTTGTCATAATGGAAATGGAGGAGGATATTGAAGTCCCTCTCGTATTGGGGAGGCCATTATGAAGACTGTGAGAGTGTTAATTGATATTGATGATGGCAAACTCAAGGTGAGAGTTCAAGATGAAGAAGTGGACTTCAATGTTTTTGAAGCCATATCTCACCCCAAGGATGTTGGAGGTTGCTTTAGAATTGACATGCTTGATGAAGTACTAATGAGCTCCAAGAAAGTTCTACACACCTCATCTCCTCTAGAGAAAGCTCTAATTGATGCATTTGAGACTCTCAATGATGAGTAAATAAGGCAAATAAACTTGTGCCCGTGGGTATCACCAAACTCGTCCCTGTTTTGACGGGGAATCCTTGCATTGACTGGGTATGGATATGGGTAATACCCGAAGTTTTCAACTAGAAATAGGGATGGGGATGAAGATATAGATATCCCTGCCCAAATACCCGTCACCGTTCAAATTACTAAAATATCTTTAATTTATTAGGTAATCTTATATAATATTTACACATATACATATAATATATATAAATAATAATAAATGTATATATATATACAAAATAAAATATAATATATATATATATATATATATATATATATAATATAGGGTTAAGTATGTTTTTAGTCCCTAAACTTTGACTCAAAATTGAAATTCGTCCCTGGTCAAAACTTTGATAAACTTTGGTCCTTAAACTTTAAAAATGAATGAATATAGTTCTTTTAACTCAATTTTGTTAACTTTTTTTCAACATGTGGAATGTGTTTCATGTTAATATTGGAGTTGTTTACGCCGTTTGACACATTCTCGACTCAATATTTATTGAGAAATGTGTTCGAAACCTAAAAAAAAGTTAACAAAATTGGGTTAGGAGGACTATATTAATTCATTTTTAAAGTTTAGGGACCAAAATTTATCAAAGTATCGACCAGGGACGAATTCCAATTTTGTGTCAAAGTTCAGGGACTAAAAACATACTAATATACATAATAATAATAAATAAATAAATATAAATAAAATTATATATATGTATATATTATATTATATTATATTATATTATATTATATTATATGTATATGTTATATTATTATGTATATATATTATATGTATATTATATATATATATATATATATATATATATATATATATATATATATATATAAATATAATTTTTTTTTTTCTTTGAATTTTTTGTTATATACTTTTTCTTACTCTCTCAATTGTATGGCTTGTTTTTCAAGATTTAATTTTGAAGGTAATTTTTCTTCTTCTTATTACATAATTTTTTCTTTCGTATGTGGTTATGTTCAAATAGGTGTTCCTCAATTTTATTTTATCAAATAATTATTAGGTCACACATTTGATTATCTTTACTCCTTATAATATATATATTTTCATTGAAATGTTTGACTCTTAATTTGTAGCTCTTCTTTTTGTTACTTTGGTTATTCACTTTTTCTTGCTCTCTTGTAATTTTTTAGCTTGTTCTTTAAGGTTTAAGCATATCTTCAAGGTACTTTTCCTTTTATCACAATCTTATTATACATTTTTTCCTTTTTGTTATATTCAAATGGATATTCTCAATTTCATTGAATCAAATTTGGATCACACATTTACCTATCTTTACTCCTTTATAATATTTTTATTTTTTGTTTATTTTTTGTTTCATGAGAATTTTTTACTCTCAATTGCATGAACCCTTAATTTAATTCAAGATCAAAAGATGAAGAATCTATGTTTAAATTTGAATTATTATTAATTTAATTTTGTTATTTGTGCTATTTCGTTTAAGTGGTATAATATAATTTTTTAATAGTATAAAAAATATTTGAAATATTTTTAAACTTGATTATTGGTTTTCCTTTTATATTTTGTTAAAAAAGAAATTAACCTTTTTACTTTGTCTGATTTTTTTTTGTGTTACCTATGTTAGTTTCTAGAGAAAATGAGCATAGGAGATAAGGATTTGCAAGTACCAAGTCCACCACAATGTTCACAAGAACCAACTCCCTTTCAAAGTTCCAATGATGACAGTCAATCTCCACTGAATCCATCTACGCAAATACTTTCAGAAGTACATGATGAAATACATTCAATAACACAAGCAGAGCTTGAGAAAAGGAAGTTGAAAAGTATTGTGTGGCAACACTTTGTAAAGATAAAAGTTGATGGAAAATACAAAGTTAAATGTAACTATTGCAAGAAACTACCTAGTGGAGAAATAAAGAATGGAACAAGGCACTTGCACCATCATCTAGACATATGTATTCAAAATAAGGCTTTAACAAAGGGAAAAGGGGGACAAAAAACACTTTTTTTCTAAGATTATAAGTGACAAAAAGGAGTTGGCTTGTGGAGCTTATAATGGAGAAAATGCTAAAAGGGAACTTGCTACAATGATTATATTTCATGAATATCCATTGTCAATAGTGGACCATATTGGTTTTATTAGATTCATGACAACAATTCAACCAATATTTTAACTTTCTTCACGAAATACGATAAAGAAGGACATACTCAATATCTATGAACATGAAAAACAAGTTGTTATAAAGTTTATAGATACAAATAAAGGAAGAATAGTAATTACATCGGATATGTGGACTGCAAGCAATCAAAAGAAAAGGTATATGTCTATCATAACTCACTATATTGATGACAATTGGACCTTGCAAAATATGATTTTGAGGTACACCTTTTTAAATTTATATGTTTTCCAATAATTTTTTTATGCACCTTTAGAAAGAGTATATGTCTTACAAAATATTGCTTAATTGATTTTGCAATGTATTAGTTGATTGTTTGCTCGATTGGAATGTTGATACAAAATTGTCTATTATCACTTTGGACAACTATAACACAAATGAAAACATGATTGAAAAAATAAGGATAAGTTGAAGTTGGACACACTCATTAAGAAAAGGTCTTTGCTTCATATGCATTATTCAGCATATATCCTTAATTTGATTGTGAAAGAAGGGCTAGCCGTTATAAAAGAAGGGGTGGAAAAAATTCGAGAAAGTGTAGCATATTGGACAAAAACTCCTAAAAGAATGGAAAATTTTGAGGAAACAGCTAGACAATTATGAATTTCTTTGACTAAAAAGTTAAGTTTGGATTGCCCAACTAGATGGAATTCTACTTACAAGATGCTTGATATTACCATATGTTATAAGGATGTGTTTTTTAGGTTAAAGCAACATAAAGCTCAATATACTTCTTTACCGACTCATATGTAGTGGGAATTTGCAAAGGATGTTTGTCGAAGGCTAAAGTTATTTAATGACATCACAAAAATCATTTCTAGCTCCACATACCCAACTACAAACATCTTTTTCCCAAAGATTTGTGAGATCAAGCTTGCAATAAATGATTGGGTTAAATCTCCTGAGATAACAATTAAAAATATGGCAATACAAATGTTAAAGAAATTTGAAAGTTATTGGAGTGTTATTCATGATATATTGTGATAAATTGGCAATTGCTTCAGTTTTAGATCCAAGGTACAAGATGGACATGTCAGAATATTATTTTTATAAATTGTATAGTATTGATTTTGATCTAAAAAAAACTTAGTAGGATTCGTCAAATGTGTTATGATTTGGTTTTGGAATATCAATCAAAAGAGAATGAAACTTTTTCATATAGAGCTACATCGTTGGAGTTGGGAAAGGTTGTTAATAATGATGCAAATGAATTTTTAGAGTTTATGGCAAAAAAAAAATCTAGAACTATAGTTATGAAAACAAAGTTGGATTATTACTTGGAAGAAGATAATTTGCCAGTTACACAAGAATTTGATATCCTATCATGGTGGAAAACAAATGGGTTAAAGTTTCCAACCCTTCAAGCAATTGCAAGGGATGTTTTAGCTATTCCAATAACAATTGTAGCTTATGAATCTGCTTTTAGTACTAGTGGTCAGAAATTAACTTCTCACCTTAGTCGACTTCATCATATTACTATAGAGCATTTGATGTGTACAAGAAGTTGGATACGAAACTCAAACCATCTAGGTAAGTTACTCAAATTTATTAATATTTGTTGTTAGTATTTTTTTTATGAATTCTCATTTAATATTCAACATTTGGTGGTTGTAGGTGTTAAAAAATTTAAAGTAAAAGATGTTCTCATGAGTGAAAATGAATCTGATGAAGAAGGTACATTATATTCTAATAATTAAAATTTTCAATTTCAATTATTATATCATATCTAATTTTTCATTTTTTTCTATGTGTAGGTGGATCGAATGCAAATGAAACCATTAATCGTTTGTAAAATTAAGAAATATTTTGGTTATTATTAAATTTTAGTAATGTGTAATTGTTTAGCTTTTATATAATTATTTGAATTTTCTCTAGTTGTTATTTGATACTTTAATTTGAGATTTATACTACTATAATATTTTTCTTAATATTTGACATCATGAAAAGAAAAAAAAGAGTATGTTATTTTAAAATTGAATATTTTGATAGTATCATGATTCTGTTGGTGTGAATTTTAAAATTTTTTATAAAAATTATTGAATTGATATTTGGAATAGTAAAAAAATGGGCGTGGGTATAAGTATAAGAATATACCCGTTACCCGGTGGGGATGAGGATGGGTCAAAAATTGTATACCCATTGGGTTTGGGGATGTGGATAGGGATGAATTTTTATTATGGAGATGGGGATGGGATCATGATACATGTACCAGCCTCGCCCCGCCCTGTTGCCATCCCTAATGATGAGTAGGAGAAAGAGATTGATGAGTGCTTTGCCAATCTTAACGCCTTGAAGTGAATATTGAAGATTTGAAGGTTGAGAATGAAGTCAATGAGGCAAAAGTTAAGTTGAAGATGTTGCCCCCACACTTGAAGTATACGTTTCTTGAAAGGCGTAACAATAGACCTCTGATAATCGATAATTCCTTATCACCCTTAGAAGAAGAAAAGTTGATTGAGGTGTTAAAAGTCAATTCAGAAGCCATTGGTTGGTCTATAATTGATTCGAAGGGAGTCAGTCCCTCCTACTATATGCACAGAATATTCATGGATGAGGATTTCAAGACAGTGGCACAACCTCAAAGAAGACTGAATCCTGTGATGAAGGAGGGGGTGAGAAAGGAGGTTCTGAAGCTTTTAGTTGCTGGAATTATCTACCATATCTCGAATAGTGCATGGGTGAGTCTGGTGCAAGTGGTTCCCAAGAAGGACAACATGATAGTGATTTGTAATGGCAAAAATGAGTTGATACCCACACGGACCGTGACCGGCTAGCAGATGTGCATAGACTACAGGAAGTTGAACAAGGCCACAAGGAAGGATCACTTCCTTTTTCCTTTCATGGATTATATGTTAGCGAGATTGATGGGCCAAGCTTTCTATTACGTTTTGGATGGCTATTCGGGTTATAACCAGATAGTGGTGGACCCTAAAGACCAAGAGAAGAGCGCTTTCACTTGCCCTTTTGGTATCTATTCCTATAGAAAGATGCCATTTGGGCTTTGCAATGCACCAACCACATTTCAATGATGCATGTTGGCTATTTTCTCTGACCTTGTGGAGAAGTGCATAGAAGTTTTCATGGATGCCTTCTCTGTATTTGGAAGCTCATTTAACCTATGCTTGGCAAATCTGGAAGTTATGCTCAAGAGATGTGTTGAAACCAATCTCATTCTTAATTGGGAGAAATGCCATTTCATGGTGACTGAAGGGATTGTCTTGGGCCACAAAATATCTTCCAAGGGGATTTAAGTGGACAAAGCAAATGTGGATGTTATTGAGAAACTCCCACCACCAACAAATGTGAAGGGAATCCATAGCTTTCTTGGACATGTAGGCTTTTACTGACGCATCATCAAGGATTTCTCAAAGATACCCTAAGGCATTGAGCAACTTGTTCAATAAAGATACTTCCTTTAATTCTGATGTAGAATGTTTAAATGCTTTCAATCATTTGAAAACCACCTTAGTCTCCACACCCATAATCACCACACCTAATTGGGAACTTGATTTTGAACTTATGTGTGATGCAAGTGATTATGCGATTGGAGCTATTTTGGCGCAAAGAAAGAACAAGATTTTTCATTCCATACACTATGCTATTAAAGTCCTCAATGAACATCAAGTGAATTATGCAACTATTGAAAAAGAGTTACTAGCAATAGTGTATTGTGTTCTTATCTGATTGGCACTAAAGTTGTGGTTTACACTAACAATGCTGCAATAAAATACTTGCTCACTAAACCTGATTTTAAACCTAGACTCATTAGGTAGATTTTGTTGTTGGAGGAATTTGATTTTGAGATTAAAGACAAGAAGGGTTCTGAAAATCAAGTGTCAGACCATTTGTCAAGACCGGCGAATAAAGAGTTGACCACACTAGAGAAAGAAGTGTTAGAATAATTGCCAGATGAAAAGTTACTCTTAGTGTCTAATAGACCTTGGTTTGCAGAAATGGCAAACTTTAAGGCTACTGGAGTTATTCTTGAGGATATGAGTTAGCATTAGTAGTAGAAGTTGTTTAGGGAAGCAAAACACTATCTGTGGGATGATCCTCACCTTTTATAGATTGGGGCATACAATTTGTTGAGGAGATGTGTCTCTGAAAAGAAGGCACGAAGTATCTTGTGGCATTGCCACAATTCACCCTATGGAGGACACTACAGTGGAAAAAGAACAATTGTAAAGTTCTACAATCCCGGTTCTATTGGCTGAGCATTTTCAAGGATTCACATGCACATGTAAAACATTGGGACAAATGCCAAAGAACATGGATTATCTCCCAAAGAAATGAAATGAATTTGGAGAACATACTGGAGGTTGAAGTGTTCGACTGCTGGGCTATTGATTTCATTGGCCCCTTGCCTTCCTCATTTTCCAAGGAGTATATCTTGTTGGTTGTTGATTATATCTCTAAATGGGTGGAAGTTGTGGCCACCCCCACTAATGATACCAAGACAATCATCAAATTTCTTAAGAAGAACATATTTTCCAGATTTGGTATCCCAAGAGTCTTAATAAGTGATGGAGGTTCTCACTTTTGCAACGCTCAATTGAAGAAAGTCTTGGAGCACTACAATGTCAGACATAAAGTTGCTTCTCCCTACCATCCTTAGTCAAATGGATAAGTAGAGGTGTCAAATAGAGAAATTAAGATGATCATTGAGAAGATAACTTCTTCCTCAAGAAATGATTGGTCTATGAAGTTAGAGGACGCTCTTTGGACCTATCGGACTACATTCAAGACTCTAATTTGGTTGACTCCATTCCAATTTGTATATGGGAAGGCTTGTCATCTCCCGGTGGAGTTGGAGCACAAGGCCTATTGGGCCATGAAGTTCTTAAACTTTGATCCATCCTTGTTAGGGGAGAAGAGGATGTTGCAACTACATGAGTTGGGAGAAATGCGACTCAATGCTTATGAGTCATCCAAGAGCTATAAAGAGAAAGTAAAGGCATATCATTATAGGAAATTGGTGAAAAGAGATTTCAAATTCCATCAACAAATGCTCTTGTTTAACTCAAGGTTCAAACTATTTTTAGGGAAGCTGAAATCCAAGTGGTTAGGCCTATTTACCATCAAAGAGGTGAAATCTTATAGGGCAATTGAAATTGAAGACCCATCCTCATAAAGGATTTGAATAGTGAATGGCCAAAGGCTCAAGCCTTATTCGGGTGGTGAAGTTTTGAGGATGACTATTGTCATGCACCTTAGTGAAGCTTAGAATCTTACACGTCAGGCTCGTGACGTTAAACAAGCACTTCCTGGTGTCAACACCCAATTTCGTCCGGCTAAATAAATAATAGAATAAATAATAATATTTTGTTGTCTCAAAAAAGGGTATAAAAAAATAAAAAAAAATAATAAATAAGTTTTCTCTTTGGATTTTTTTGCTTTGTCTAAATAATAATAATAACAGAATAATAATAATAAATAAATAAATAAATAAATAAAAAGAAAAAAACTTTGTTTTAATCTTGTATGTATTTTCTTTTGAGGCTTTGTTTCTATTTTAGCCCAAAATACTCTGTACACCCACACCATTTTTTTCTTGCAACTAATGGTAGCCCAACACTTAATTCTCGCACCTCCACTCTATGCTTTGTCGTTTCTGCTCCAGATTAAGAAGTTAGTCTAATAATTAGAAATAGAATATGTTCTAATATTTAGAATTATTTACTCTGATTTTGTGCTCTGATTTTTATGACACATTTTTTTACAGATAGAGAAAGTAGTAATATAATTCAAAACAATGTCTCTTTTACTAATTAAAATTAATTTTGCTGATCACGTTTGATTTTGTGCTCTGTTTTCTATATGATTTGATTCTCATTTTGTAATAATTTTAAGACCAGTTCTTGCCTTTTAAAACTCGTTGTAATTAAAGTAGACCTTTATTACGAGATTACATTAGATTTATAATGTTGTGTATATAAACCCATCAGAAAAAAGAAGAAGAGATGATTTTTTTCTCTCTCAACAATTTCTAGAGCCCTCTCTCACTCTAAGCACACATTCTCTAATGTCATGCTTTTTGGGGTTCATTAGTTTTATAATTAAGGTTTTGTTGATTGCTTTGGGTTGTGAACATTGTTGCATGAATAAGTGAGAGATATCATGTTTTGACATTGTATGAATATGTTGTGCCAT
>Ga0214544_1006272_pt1 | contig 22108 bp, 9 predicted proteins | sample CNSS3metaG_FD_160074 | JGI IMG/M metagenome (GOLD analysis project Ga0214544, IMG submission 160074) | Root nodule microbial communities from cowpea collected in UCLA plant growth center, Los Angeles, California, USA - CNSS3 | ecosystem: Host-associated > Plants > Roots > Nodule | place: USA...
TATGCATACTAATGTTCTCCTTTGGGAGATCCACTAATACACAAACATAAACATAATGATGCTAATCACATTATAACATTATTGATAATTAAAATATGCATCAACTAGAATCACCTACTACCTTTGGATATATAAATAAAACTAGTGACGCATACAAAATTATCTACAATCATGTTCATTAATTATGAGAACAATTAATCAACCTTTGGGCGATCCTTAAATGTCTTATAATTAATGAATTTTAATTAACCCATAAATTTAATTATTCATAATTTAGCATCCATACTATGGGTAATTAAAATAAAAAACATTAATAATTTGAAATCATATAAACTTTAAAATTTTGGCCACTTTGGTGACTAACAGAATTTATCATACTTAATTTCAAATAAATAAATACACATACATTTAATTGCTATAAACTTTATAGCTTCCTCATTAATTTTAATTTAACAATAACAAACATAAATATTATTGCAAATTAAAATAAAATTATTAATTATTTATATAATAAAATAATTAATATTAATTTTATTAGTGACATCAACTAATAAAAGCATCACACTTTAATTTTAATAAATAAATTAACAGTAGCGGAATGTAACTTCACATGGTGCACGTTCACACAATAATAGTAGACGTTCACGGTAGTGGTTTTATACCATTCACACATTATGCCATATTACTTGCACATGTAACAGTTCTTAACTTTCATTCATTCCTTTATTCCAATTTCAAAAAAAAAATAACAACATGGACACGTAGCAGCAGAAAACATGATTCAAAATACAAGTTCGTGCGTCCGCGGTCCATTTTTACACGCAACAGTTTTATTATATTTTCATTCAATTGCCAATTAAAATAAAAAACACCATCACAGTAAAGCAGGCATACAATTCTTGATCCATGACAGCAGTGATGCAATATTTTAATAGCAACATCATCATTCATAAAATTAAATTAGGGTTTATAACATTAGGGGAAAACATCATAAGGAAGAAACATCACATAATAGGAGAATCATAAATCCTACAATCCAGCTCTTGATTCATGAGAGATCCTGTGAATATGTGTTCTTCAATTCTTCAATTTATAATCTTGTGTGCTCTTCAACCACCGCTTCCCAATCTATCTTTTTGCCTTTCTTTCTCTTCTCACACGTTCTTGATGGGTTACAGTGAAAAAACCTTATGGCCAGAGACAGAACCTCTATTCCTTTTATAAACCAACGTCCATCAAATTTGTTTTTATTTTATCTTTATCTTTATTTTATTTTATTATCACTTCCCATAATAATAACCAATAAGTCTTTATATTTTATTAAATCACAATTGAACCCATCATAATATTTCAAATGAGTCACTAATAGAATTAATTCGTCAATTAATTCTAACACCGATTTCCTATTTTTGTTGAACTGACTAATTTCTTCTTCATTCCACACACTATAAGGCCACTAAAAAGTGTCCTATATGTGTAAATTAATTGTGACAGTTGACTCCTTCCACTACAAAAATACATATATTATAATGTACTAACGGAATACAAATAAAATTTCAGTGATACCGATAATTTCAAATTATTAAGACTAATCATTACTTCAGAATTCAGAGTGATTCACTTTCATCCATACATTTGTAAACAACAGATACTTTTTATCCAAAATAAAGGTATTATGCCACAATATAATACAATACTATTGTATTTTATGTTTTGAAATGCTGCAAGTCTCATACTATTGCAAATATTCGTAACGAGTATTAAAGTCCATATTATTACACTATAGTGCATTATTTACCAACTTAAAGTGTAAAATTTTCTTTCATAAATACATGTTATGGAGTACTAAATCAGAGAACAATGTAAATATTTGTTATAAAACAGTCGGATCATCCCAAGTGTTCCATTATATATATATATATATATATATATATATATATATATATATATATATATATATATACTTTACTGATATAAATAAATTATAGGTTTGTTTGAACATGTGTGTAGGATAGGAACTCTCCTAGTTCTTGATGAGAGATTTATTCCGGTATATCCAATAAGGTTATATCGTTTGGGAGTTGAGGCAAATTAAATACTATTCTCTTCTTCTACCTCTCACATATCATTTAAGGACAAAATTGTAATGAAGTTTAAAGTTCTAAAATGAACAATACATTGGATGTGATGATTGACCATAATGATTTATTTCAACGGACTTGTTGGAATATTGAGGTCATACATATAGATAAAAACTCCTTTCGTCCTCAGCATCCCACATCAAATAGGAGTTAAAGTCAGTGACAATTTACATATCTCTTCTTTCTTTAACCCTCTAAGACATTTTTAAAGATAAAACTATAAAAAAATTTAAGTTACCAATAAAATACCTCGATTGCATGACTGAGTTTTGTGAATTCTAATAAAGTTTGAATTATTGAAGGTATGTATTCTTTATATATTCTTTATGTTACTGAGTCAAATTTTACTTTTGCCGGAAAAAAAAACATTAAAATTAATAAATGTTTTTAAACTATTGTTTGAATAGTAAAATTAAAATGTTTTTGTAAAAGAAATATAATCCATGCATCATTATCATTTTTTGTTGTTGCATTTTTAGTATATATTTTCTTTGTACATTAATCCTTTTACTAATAAGTCAAACGTATACACTTAAAATACATGTTAGCAGCACGGAAAATATTTGAAAATCGCTTTCAGTAGAAGAACAGTTTCACTATTTCAGTTTCTCAAGTTTCACATTGAAAGCAAAAAGGACAGTATAATGTTTTTCTTTTCTTCAAGAAAGATATTTTCATCATAAGGAGCTGTTTTATATGATAGAATAAGAGTATGAAGTAATTTTAAAATGATATTAAAAAATATAGCATGGTTAAATTTTAAATAATTAATCATGTATATTATGTGAAATATCTTAGTTAGTTTTATATTTACAGTACGTAGTATGATAGTTGTTTTGAAATAAGTGGTGAAAATAGAAATTTTGAGTGCACGTTATAGTATAGGTTTGAGGAGTGGGTTGAAATAGAAGGGGGTGTGAGTTTAGCAAACTAGAGGTCCAATAACCTTCTCCTTTGAATTCTTAGAAGGAGAAACTTCTCCCTATCTTCAATTATGACATCACGTACTCAATTTTCCTCTTTTTTCTTCTTCAAACTTAAAAGGTATATTTTTTTCTTTTTTCTTCTCTTCAAAAACTAGCCACCCTACTCTCTTCGTCTCCACACTATTTTTATTTTCAATTCACAAGATAGTTAAAAAAAAAGAAAAAAGAATTGGAGCTCATGCATATTAGGGTTGTTGGAAAAAAGAAGTTTTAAATAAATTGAGTTTATTTTGGACTTAATTGGGATTAGAACCTTATGGTGTGTTTAGATGACACAATTCAAGAGGATAATTTATTTATTTGGAGAATTTGAAATTCTTTGTAATGAAATACTTTGTTTGGATAGAGAAATTAAAAAATATTTTTTAAAGTATTTCAATTACTAAATTAGTAGAAATTCAAATATCCTCAAAATAAGTGAAATTTGAAATTGTTCTCACTCACAATCTCAGAATCTTGACTATCTGGACATTTAACCATATAAATTATTTCAATATTAAGTTCACTAATATTTTTAAAATTTAATTTAAAAATTTTATACATTAAAAAAATGATTAATTATGTTTTAAGTGCTTTATAAATTTGAAAACTTTTTCAATTAAGTCCCTAATAAATTTTTGTGATCTCTCTTTAAATTTTAAAACGTTTCAATTGAGTGCCTACACTTAAGTGTAATTGTTAATCATGTGATGTGTTTGTTATCTAACAAGATCTTTTCTAAATATTTACTATATTTAACAAAAATAATTTTTAAATTTAATTAAAATTAATAAATAAATAAATAATTACAAAAGTATAAAATATGTAATTGAGAAATTACAAAAAAAAAATAACAAATTAACATATTACAAAATTATAAAAATATATAATTTCATAATTATAAAATTATAAAATATACAAGTATAATTTTTATTTCATAATTTTACAGTTTTAGAACTTTAAAAATTTATAGTTTTATAATTTATAATTATAAAAATTTAAAATTATAAAAAAATAAAAATTATATTTGTATATTTTATAATTTCGTAATTATAAAATTATTATATTTTTATAATTTTTTAATTGTTGTAATTTTTTATTTTATAACTTTAAATTTTATAAATTTGTTTTCATAATTTTATAGTTAGATGTTTTATATTTTTGTATTTTTTTTAATTTTATAGTTTTAATTAAATTAAAAAATTATTTTCGTTAAATACATAAATATTTGGAAAAGATCTCGTCATTAGGATCTCTTTTAACAAAATATTATATGACAACATTTTCAGAGAATATCAGTGTAAGTGAGCCGGGTTGAAACTATCTCTTTGAAAAAGTTGAATTTTTCTCAACCCAACCCGGCTCGAACCCGTGGTGAGCCGGGTTGGCTCACGGGTTAAAACCCATTTTGACATCTCTAATTAACTGTCACACTTAACTGTAGGTCTTAATTGAAAAGTCTTATTAAAATTTTAAACACTCAATAAATCACAAAATCTATTGGAGACTCAATTGAAAGTTTTCAAATTTATCAAAAACTCAAAACATAATTAAGCCTAAAATTAATATTATTAAAATAAAATTTTATCTCATAAAAAATTAAATTGTCTTAACCAGACATGAAATTGAAATGTAAGGTATTTTAATTTTTTTATTCAAACAAGTTATTTAGAGAATGAATAAAATTTAAATGCAAACAACTTAATTGCAATGCATTTCAATTTTCCAGCATTATTGAAATGCTTTATCCAAACACAAGGTTAAGGTGATCAAGAAGCATCTGTGGTGTTATGTTTCAAATCATCTTTTCAAATATCTAGTTTTCTTAATAAAAAAAGTAATTTGGTTTTAAATTTTATTTGTTTTCTAATAAGTTATTTAAAGGTTAAATATGTTTCTATTCTTTAAATTTAGACGCAAAATTTAAATTCATCTTTATCTCAAATTTTGATATAGTTTGGTTTTTAAACTTTAAAAATAAATAGAAATAATATTTCTATCCCAACAACATGAAACTTTTTTTTATAGTTATACTACATTTCAGCAAGTTAGTTTGAACTATTTACACTATTTGATACATTTGAACTTGTCAGCCAAAAATACAATTTACATGTAATAAGAAGCTAATGTTGTTGTATTAAAATGACTATATTAATTCAATTTTAAAGTTTATGATCAAAATATATTAAAATTTAGAACAATGAAGAATTTCAATTTTTTATCCAAGTTTCAGAAATAAAAACATATTTAACTCATTATTTATGTATGTTTTTATTTTCTATTAATTTGATTTTTGAATATCTGAATGCAATTATTAAATTTTAGTGATATTATATTTTTATAAATGATGGAGGAAATGTATTAAATGTCTTTGAAAAAAAAGTGCTAATAAAAGTTTGATGTGGTCATATTATGTGTAGAATTTTGTGAATGAAGAAATAATTGCACAAATTTTACCTCACAATATGTAATTTGGGAATTGTATCTCTAAAATTTTCAAACATTTTCTTGGTTTTGGATTTATCAATATTCCATTATAGTTGACTTTTGGGATTTGAAATAAAAGCTTGGATTATGGTCTATAAATTGACGATGAAAGGATGGTTACATTGATGTGTGCTTACAATATAATTAAAGAAAAATTGTACTTTTAATTTTGACATAAATGTACATGGAATATCGACATATATTATTTAAATTACAGGTGACAAAATGGACTAACCTGACCGTTTTGATCTCACCTACTGATGACCCGCCCAAAACGGGTCGGGTTGGCCCGTCACCTAAAAATCGAGTGAAGAATAAAACTCGACTCGTATCGAGCGGGTTCAGGGGTTAGCGGATTGACCCGTATTTTAAATTTTTTCTTTCCACTACTATTATTTTTTCAATTTCTAGTTACATGGAACGTGAAGATGAAGATGGAGTCAATACAATCTTAGTTTTCACATATGTTGAGAAGCAAACAAGCACCGTATCCAAAGTTTTAAATAAACATACATATTTGAGTATGAGAAAAGGAAAGAAGATGAAAAACACAAAAATCTCAAAATTTCAATTTGCAACTAACCACAAAAATCTCAAAAATCTCAAAACACAAAGAATTAAAAGAAATGAATGAACAACATCAACTAACCACATCACATAATTACTTGGGAACAGGTTGTGGGCTAGCCTGCGATGACCTATCCTACAACATGTCTAGTCACCAATAAAATCGGGTCGAGCTACAGTGAATTCACGGATTGAAAATCATATTCCAACCCCCTTTTAACGTCGGGTTGGCAGACTAGTTCGTCAAGCCAGATCCTTTTTGACAACCCTAATTTAAACGAGATATATCTCATTCAACTCATATATATATATATATATATATATATATATGGATATGGTTAAAAGAATTGTGTCATCAACTATTTCGAGTCTCTCACCATATTTCATTCTACATTAGGTTGTTAAATAAGAATTTTGGTGAGAGAGAAGCAAAGTATGATTTTAGGCCACACAATGCATGGAGTTATGCGCCCAAAGCATAAACACCGAATGTTCCTTGCCAACCTCTATAAGCGACATGGCTATGGTTGTGGTTCATGTGCCTAATGCATTGTCGACCCAAAGTTGCGATTTTACCCACCAAGAAATCTATATAAATTCAAAATCCCAACCCTGTTTAAGGCTGTTTCTTTCTCTTGGTTGATGTACAAGATATAATTAAAATAAAGTTCGTAGGTGAAGTATACCTCTTATTTCATAACAAATTGTACAAAATTAAATTAGACCTAAATCTAAATTTAAGGGAGTATTAGAGTTTATTCGATATATATCAGTCACCATATTATCTGTGCACCAATTCAATAATAGCGTATAAGAAAGAAAGAGTGTATCGGAAAACAATTCTTCAGTCGATTTTATGGGATATAGTTTAGGTAAAAAAACCAACCTATGAATAGTTGACTGTTATATATCTCTACAATTGAGTATTAAATATTAGGAAAAGTTAAGACTTAATATTGTACTATGTTATTTTTGTTTTTATTTCCCTTTTATTGGGTTTCTAAATTTATATAGGTTGTGATGATTTTGTAAATTACTGTTTAAATTCCATATATTTTCTTTCTATTATACGGTCTAAGTATACATGTCGTGTGGTGCTTTCTTTGATCGGTTTTTGTGAAACATCATTAATTTATATAATCATTTGATATCTTTATGTCATATAAGATTTTATCAAGTTCCACTAATCACCATCATAAGGAAGTCTAAAGATACTAAAACATCTGAAATTTAATTCATTAAAATTAAAAAAGAAAGTTACATGAAAATAAATTGAACTATTAGACCAAAAAACTTGCCTATTGAATATTTCCTTATCCTATATCTTTATATATTTTTTTAAAATTTAATTAAACCAGAAAAAACTAAAAACTTATCAATTGTTACATATATATTCATGAGTTGCTCCTCTCTATTTTCTACACACAAAAGGATAAGTATTAAACCTTAATAATGGGAATGATATTCCAGTTGTTTTTCATTAGTTATGATGGGTGGACTTGCGATAAGTCCAACAACATCTTATAATTACATATAACATGTTGAATTGCTTTATCTTAATAAAAAATTTACATGTCTTCTAAAACTATCTAATTAAAATACAAAATAACCTAAAACTTCTTATGGTGACTTTGATCTTGTTCGTTGGTGAACAGAAGTTGCCGTGTGGGGAACTTGTTTTCCAAAATGAAGTGGGAAATTAGAAAAGAAAAACTGCACCAAAACTAGGAATGCTAGCTAGACTCTTATGATAGCAACCTGGACTTATCTGAATTATGTTCAATATATACTTTAATTGAATTAGCTTTAAAAAATAAGCTTTTACGTGTATATATATAGATTTTTTATAGAGAGGAGGTTCACTAAAGATACAATACCAATGAAACTTGAATTCAATTACATGAAACATTGATATCTATTTCAACCCAAAACCTTAAAACAATGAGTTTATGAGTCTTTATTTTTGTATAACGTTCTACTTTTTCATTTCTAATTAATGTGGGACTTAGAGTTATACTTAATTTCCTAATATCATTAACAACATATTCATAAATAACAAATTATATAATTGGGTAGGAAGTCCAACATCATCATCTGCTTTAATGGATCTTTCGATAGAGATACCATTCCAATGAAACATGAATCTAAGTCACTAATTCAATGCAGAACATGGACTTACTTGATTCTCAACATGCTTCAAATTTTAGAGTGCAATTCATATTTTTGTTTCATAACTTTACTAATGTTAATTGATTTTCAGATAAAATCTAACATGAACAGAGAGAGTCTACAGTTTCTTTGACAAATACATTTGGAATGGAGTTCGTAAAAGTGGATGGTTCATTGCAATTTAAGTTTTGATTTTTGTTCAATGAATTGAATTAGGCTTTGAGAATTAGTGGGGATTAAGAACAGAAATAACAAAATACTTTGTTTCTGACAGCTATATAAATACAATGGCATCATAATATCCAATATAAAACCTTGTTGTTGATGATGAAATATATATATATATATATATATATATATATATATATATATATATATATATATATTCATGTAATGAAGAAACAAATGCATGTGTCGATAAGGAGACATAAATAAGCCAGCAAGAGTGACAGATAGTAATGCTTTGCTCTTATATCTTCCAAAACATGCATGCACATTTCAAAAGCTTCATGGTCTACTGGTCAAATCCATGGTGTAATAATCTGAAACCAAATTCAACAATATTCACATAAAGGATAGTTATGTGTACGATAATGATACTTCACAGCTGCCTCATATTTATATATAAAAAGAAAAAAGAAGAATACTACAGTATGATTGGATAATTACAGATAAACAGATTAACCCCTTCAGGCCAAACATACACCCTCTTTGCTCTAAACATACAACTTCATTAATTGTATCAGATGATAACCTAATCAGGCTCATTAGTTATAATATTTGTTGTCTATTGTTTATCTTGTCCTTTAAGATATCTATTGAAAGTCAATTTATGCATAATTTAAAAATGATTGTTTTAAAAATCAACCCATTTATCTCTGTCATAAATAAACTCATTTTTTTTTTTGTTCTTTTTTCTGGAATGAAAATAATAAACATTTTTTCTTCGGATTTAATAGTGATATTTATGAGTGGTGAATTCCCTGTTGTTACTATGTCGAAGAAAATAAAGTTGTTAGTTTTTATGATGTTCATATGTAAAGGGAGGTTTAGAATTATGTAGATCTTAATAGGGCATGAATAAATGTTTAAATATGTTGTGAAGCCAAATTAGATTATCCTTAAAATCAATTTAATTATAACATAATCAATTAAAAACAATTTTGACGTGAACTATATCATTTTGAAATGTAATAAATGCCAAAAATTTTAAAATTATCATATTAATCAATTAGGTTATTAATTTAATCGATTAGGTTAAGTTTGGGGAATGAATCTTGATTCCTACAATCATATTAATCGATTACGTTAATAACATAATTGATTAATCTTGTTAGAAAAATGTTTTCTTTAAAACTTAATCTTTTTTCTCATTTTCAAGTGATGACTTTTGCAATTAAAGATCAAAGAAAGAAATACTCGAGAATTCTTAGAGATATAATCATGAAGAATATTATATGCATAAAAAGATGAAAAAAAAATTAAGAAAATAAGCAAAGTATGATGTGAAGTAAAGAATGGGTAATGGGACACGAAACGAAACTGAATTGAAAAGTTGATGGTAACCGTTGTCTAGCCATATATGTGCATGGGTTGGAGAGAAAAAGAAAGACGTGGGTATTCAAATACCTATTAAATTTAAAAGGCCTCTTCTGTTCTCTATTATTCACTGCATGCAATCAATGGTATACTTCTCACAGATCACACATCGTTAATGTGAATCATAACATTACACCTAAAATCTTTATTATATCATCACATTGCATCTTTCCAACCAATAATCAAACATGGTTTGTAAATACTAAACTATTTTTACTTAACAGAAACCATATCTTAACATAGTAGGGGATGGAGTCTCCAGATATCAGCTTCAGAATCCAAATACATTACTCTAAATTGCTTACCAATTAAAATTTTTAGAAAAAATGATAAAAAAAAATTTTGTCCTGTAATTCTTTTTAACAAATTTACAAACAAAAAATTAAAAAAATGTTATGAAATATGAAAATTGATTAGATGAAGAAGAAATTATAAAAAAAGAAAAGTGAGAGGCAACATGCATAGATGCATTGGCCTGATAGATGTGTTAGGCCATGAGGTATTTTCATTTTCCTTGACCATTGAATCTCTTATTGAAACCATCGGGCCCATTGCCTTCCAACCATTCTTTTAATTATTGAAGGCAAAAGGGATGTTGTACTGGAAAACATGAGCAGGGAAGGGACCTTCACAACCTGCCACCATCATGCCACTCTTCAAAACTAATATCAACAAACGTAATATATATAAATAATATGATATGAGGGACTCAAAGGTTCAAAATACTTAAACTAATCTTTTTATATAAACGTATCATAATTTTACTTAAATTTAGTTTTTAACATTTTTATGATATAAAGTTATCTATTCAATTATGATAATTAATGTCATTTAACAATTTATTTTTAATAGACAATAATATCAATCCGTTTAATTATTATTTTTAGACATAGTTAATCTTAAATTCTTTTTTTTTAATTTTGACAAATTATTTTAGGCCGAAATAACTCATATTAATAATATTCTAGTTATATATATTATATATATATATATTATTTGAAAAATAATATATACGTTAATTTTATATATATACATATATATATATATATATATTTATATAATGTTAATTGATTTATTATTTTCTAATTTATAACTTCCTTTAAGATATTTAATTTCAAAATTAAATTTAATTTATCCAGATCAAATAAATTATCATGTTTCAAAAATTTTATAAGGTTAAACATTTTTCTTTACAAAAACATAAAGCTTAGTAACTTTAATTCTTTTAACATTAAATAAAAAAAATCTTCAAATTTTTTTCAAATTTATTTTAAAACGTTATAATTATTTTATCTACCAGGAGTAGAATCAGTAGATATGAGAAATTATGAAGAAAAAAAAAGTAGAAATTATAATTGATTACTAAGAGAATAAAAATAAATAACTAATATTTTATTTTTAAACAAAATTATGATTTATTGAAAAAAAAATTAACTCATTAAATATCATTTTCATTATCAATAAAAACTAACAATCGCTCATATTATTTTAATTAAATTTTATTCTTAAACATAATTTTACAATTAATCTAATATAGATACATTAATATTAAAAAATTTTGAAAACATTTTTTAAGAAAATAAAGATAGAGATTATAATTAATTAATAAAAAAATAAAGATAACTAATCATTTTAAAAAAATTATAATTTATAAAAAAAATATTAATTTATTAAATATCACTTTTATTATCAATATAAATTAATACTTTCTTTTATTTTAATTAAATTTTATTTCAACATAATTTCTTAATTAATTTAATAAAGATATAATAGTATTAAAAAAATTGAATGTTTTTTTAAAGCAAGAGCTTTGTCAGCTTGTACCTTAAGTCGGTCTTGCATAAATCTTCACACTTCCTATCTCTCTTTCTTATCTTGTTATCTTTCTCTCTTTTCTTCTTTCTTCTTTCTTCCATCCTTCCAACTATCAAATATGTTACCATCTTTTTCTTGCCCCACGATTAGAGAAAACAAGTTCATAATTTTTTTTTTTGTAATGGGCTGTACCTTTTTTTTTTCTGACACAGTTTATATGGATGTTTCTTCTTGCAACTCCCTGTTTTTCTACCTGCACCTTCAGAAAATCTGATATCCCTATTCTACCACAATTAAATTATATTAAAAATCTTAATTGCCTAATCTCCACCGTTCTTCCTCTTTTTTCATCCATGAGCATAGGGCCCCTCCCCCATTAACTCCACACCATTCAAGAAGCTCTCCTTCGCCATTTCCCTTCTCCATCTTCCATCATCATTTCTTTTCTCCTTCTTCTATCATTATTATGTGGTGGATCTTACATAAAAATTTCAGGATAAAAAATGTTAGGAGTATTAGGGTTTAGGATATTAATATACAAGGTTTAGGGTTTAAAGTTTAGGATTTAAGAGTATTAAATTAAATTTTTTATATATAAATTATTTTTTTATTTAAATAAAAAAAATCTTTACTTTCTTTGTGTAAACAATTTTTATAGAATGATTTTTGTATGTATTTTCTAAATAACTTCCATTCGATGTGAGACTTTAAATTCATATTAAATGATCACAATCTCCCCTCATGAGATTTGATGGTGTAATTCTACTTATATACTAGTTATCTAAGTCACTTTCATCCGATGTGCGACTTCAAACTCATATTCAATGATAACAATCTCTTCGCATGAGATTTGATGAATCCTTTTACTGATATACTACTTACCTTAATCACTTTTATCCAGTGTGGGACTTTAAACTTATATTAACTTATTTTACTTATTTACTAACAACAACAACAGTTTTAAATATTTCAATTGACTCATTTGATAAACTTGTGTAGTCTATTAAGTACTCAATAAATATATAACTTTTTTAATTTAATTTCTGTTGTTAACTTTTTCTGATTTTTGAGTGATGTTACTTTTAAAGGACTGATGTGATTATTATCTTGTCATATCACCTTGATGAGAATTCACCACATGTCATTTTATTATTTTAAAATTTATAATTTTAAAATTAATGATTTTATAATTTTAAAATTTTAAAATTTATAAATTTTCATGAATTTGTTATTAAATAAGTGTATACTTTTATGTTTATATCATTTTATTATTTTCATTCAAAATTGAATAATTATATAATTATTATTTTATTATTTAAATTAAAATATATAATATATCATAATTTTTATATTTCATATAGTCATAATAAAAACTCGTGGTAGGACAAAAACATAAAATTAAAATTTTTAGTTAAAATAAAAGCCTAATAAAATTAATAAATTTTTTAATAAAATTAATACATAGTTTTTTATATTTGTAAAATTTATATGAACTTTCTCAAATAATACTTTTATTTAACCAAATTGATTTCTAGTTGTTTCTGAAAAAAATAAATCTGTTAAAATTGATGCACCAATATTTCACAACCAAGAGGGGGTTGAATTGATATTAACAAATTTTGTCCAGCTTTAGCACTTTTGAAATTGTTTTGATAAAAACCTTTTCTTTTGAATCAATTGAAATAGTATGGTTTGATGCTTAATGTATGGAGCATTTATACTATGACAATATATAGAGAGAAAGAGATAAAGCACACATAATTTTTATACTGGTTCGATTCTTAAGAATCTACAGCTAGAGATATTCACTATATCATAAGAATTTCATTTGAGTGAGGGAATCTCTCTCGCCTGAGCGATCACTTCTAGCCTGAGCGAGACTGGTGCAGGGTCGTGCTCTAGTTCTGTTTTCTTCTTTGATGTGGTTGTTTGCCTGCATGATTGAGTGATTTACCTTAAATGCATGAAGTATGATGCCATATATGTTGTATGGGATTAAATGAGAATAAGATTTTGTTATATTAAGTATGAAATGGAAAACATGAATTGTTTGGTTGGTAGTGGATTGGCATGAGAAGTGAATGATTGAGATGACATGTGAATTTTGTTGATAAAAGAGTTTCAAGGGAAACTCTTGGAGATGGTGTGGTAAGTATATACCTTAATATAGGAGATGTTTAAATAAAGGAAGGTATTTGAAATCTAATAATCGTTGATGCTCACATAGAGCAGAATGATTTATGTGGTGAGAGTGGCAGGAGGTCCTAGTCTTAAACGTATTGGAGTTATGACATTAGAAAATTAACTTTATATGTGGTTGGGTGAAAACAAAAAATTACATACTAATATGGAGGTGTAGATAGAAAAAGTATATTTATTTAGAGACCGACAAAAGCCCTAAATCCTTCAATTTCCGGCCTGGACCAACTCGTTGAGACCAATTTGGATTAGTATTTAGCATCCCAGTCCGCCCAACTGGATAGATCAGAGAGGACAAACACATAAGTGTGTTAGTGTAACTTTGAACCAATTAGAACTTATTAAACATCAACTACATTGTTTTCTATTATGAAAGTTTTCTTCCATAACGGCACTGTTTCCAAAAACAATTTTTCATATCTTGCTGCTCGTTCGTTCCATTTTTTTTCGTTATTCCTCAATTCCATCCTTCATTTACATTCCCTACCTAATCTACTTTTATTCTGAGTATGCGTAAAACAGTAGCAAGTATGTAATGAAGAAAAACAATAAGCACACTCCGGGTTACATCCTTCTCATTTAACCATGGAAAATGCTCCAATGGTTTGATTGCTTCAAGAAGAACATCTAATGGAATCCTCGCTTCTGATCGCTCATAGGTTCTGTGAAATGATAGTACCTCTCCGTATCCGGACAGTAATCCTGTAAATTTTTTACAATAAGATAGAGTTTTTTTATTATATATTTCAAATTCAAATGACAATTACGAAGTATCATTAATTGAATGAACTTACCAGATTTGCATGCATATTTTTCACGAAGGCTTTGAATGTGTCAAAGTTTCTCTGCATCATTAACATGTCTGATAAACGGAGGTATGTCACGCCATACATTTTTAGACTGGGATGACCAAATTTGGCAATACATTTGGTCTAGCATTTGAAAAGGATTTGTTCGTAAGCTTTACGATCATATCTTTCAAGTGCATTTTCCCCTGCAACTTGAATGTTCTCCGCCCAGCCGCCACTAAGAACCTGTATTTCGATATTGAATATAGCCACCAATATTTACTCAATATATAAATAACTCGTGAAAGAAATGTATAAGGAATTATTTTAGTTGGCCTGCAATGCTAGGCCGAGGCTATTGGTGATTCTCATGCCACTCAGTGGCTTGAAAGGAATTTTATGTCAGAAGTTAAGACTTACACTTTGTAAACAAAAGTTTGAGTAAAGATGAAAATAGGAAATTCTCCTTGATGGCTTCCTATTGGGTCTCGTTAAATTTTCTTGCAATTCCAGAGTTCAACTTCAAGTACGATATAGACGTTAAGAATAAGAGCTATACAGGAACAAAGGGAATCTATTTCCTGTGTGTAATGATATATGTCAATTAGACATCTCATGATTTGTGGAGAAGGAATAAGATTGGGATTGAAGTTGAAATAAATTACCTGCTTGACAAGTTCCTCGGCTCCACTGCGGGCTTTAACTGGTTGCTCATCATTTTTCATCTCAAGACATGTAAAATTTAAAATAGCATTGTGTCGGGAAAGCATCCTTGCTATGGGTCTGTATCCATCCCTATGATTTAAGTTGTAATATCCTGCAGTAAGTTCTGCAGCATGGCTTTCTGTTTTATACCACCAGTGGATTCCAGAAACCTGTTTCATATGAAAATGTCAGCTAATTCATGCAAAAAACAAACATGCTCATTTACTATATTCATTCAAAGAATTTACTTTTGCTGCCAATTTCACTTTGTAACCAAGGAATACTTTGTTGGCTTCATCCAAGATATCATCACCATGGGTCAATAACTTGTTGGAATACCATGTCAGGAAAAAAACGCCTTTCTCGGTTTGATAAGTTCCACTTGATTTGAAAAATTCTGTACATTCCGGTATATCGTTGGATTCTCCAGCATTATCTGGCAGCTCCCACTCAGGATGGCCTACCTCTGTTGCAGCCTTTTTGAAATCAGCTTTAAGATATTTGTCATAGCACTGTAAGATTTTTTTTAAATAAGTTTAAACAGATGACTTGTTATTACTGATGTACCTAATGAATTTTAGAAGTACACACAAAAAGCTTCATCAGAAAACTCCAAACTCACCTGAAATTCTCCAATACCAGGAAATACCCACCCCAGAATTTGTGCGTAAGAGGGATATCTGAGTTCTCCTGCAGGGCCAAGTCCTACTTCAATGTCTACCATGAGCTGAGATTTAAGAAACTCTTCCATATTATCTCTGAAGCTCCTCATGTAGTCTCCATACACCTATATGAAAATGTGAAACAATCAATTCATATTATGAATTGGAAACCAAAAAAATCCACAATTCCTTTTGGCTTTCTTTGACCTGAATAGGACTTCGTCCATGAAACACAGGTTGGTTGTCCACCCCGAGGGATAAACATTCCTTATTCCTGATACCTTTGTAGTTGGTGTAAAAGATGTCAGGGTTTGCTTCTCCAACTTGAAGGACCCATTTAGGTAGAGAGATGAAAACCGAATCTCCCACATTCCCTCCACATTGGTGAAACGACATTATAACTTGTAGCTTCAATTCGCACTTTTGAACCAATTGAAACAAGGTCTTGTAAGCGGACCAATCATATTGGCGAGGCCCCTGGGATTCAACTATACCCCACCAGACATCAACCATAACCCCATCAACACCTGCTGCGTGTAGCTTCCTCAGTTGTTTCTCCAGTCCCGCTCTGTCTTCTATCACATTTTCATTTGTAACAACTCCTAACTGAAAGCAACAACCATACATTTTTAAAATGGAACACAACATTTTTCTAAGTGGCGCAGGTATGCAGAAAGAAATATAACTGTCTTACTGGGAGCATCACGTATACTGGTACATAATTTGCAAGCATTTCATCTTTGGCAATTGTATGAATTTGTTCCTGCATTTTATGAACAGAGTTTATAAGTTACTATAAGATTTAGATGAAATTGGAGATCTTACACGTATTTTTAAAATATACCTTGAATTGAGCAGCTGAAGCTTTCAACGGCAGTCGAAGACGTAGTTGTTTGTTGACGTGGCAACGGTCCAATTTGAAGCCATAGCTGGGTCTTAGCTTCCTTGCTCTGTCTACAGGTATAGCTTCACCTGACATTCTTTCGCGCTGGAAATTGTACAGTTGAAACTGAAGCGCCAATCTTGTCCTCATCTTCAACTGTGATGCGCACACACTAAATCTTCTTTTTGTCGTTCGCCGCTTTCTGATTAGCTTCACATTGAATGCATGAATTATGCAATAAATGAATTTATCTATTTATGAGAAAAGGAAAAGAAAAGTAAACATAATCTTAGTTTAAATCTTGTTATATGTATTTAAAGGCGTCAATTATGCCTTTTTAATTGTTGTTATTTGACTAACACAAAATCGAATGAAACCATCTTAAGAATATTATAAAAATAAAATAAAGTTATAAATTACTTACAAAAAGGATTAACCAACTTCTTAAATCCGATAGAATTGTTATGAATTTTATGTTAGAAGATCTAACCGAAAAATGAGACTAATCGTAAGTCTTTTTTTACTACTCTAAAAAAGTTTGGATATGACCTTTTTCGAGGGTTCAAGGCCAGTCCATTAGGGACCTAAGACCCCTTCCGGTCACTTACCATTTCATTTTGCCTCATTTTACAGAAATTGTTCCCCTCCCGTGTTGAAGCAGAAAGCTTTGCTAGAACTTGAACAAGTTCCCCCTTTCAGCTCGTCAAACACTCTTTCTACTACGTAAGTTGATCCCCTTCCCTTGTTTCTTTTCGTTTTCAGCTCCTAAGCTTTAGTCCTAGATTAATCTCTATCAAAGTCTTAGTATTTTTCGTGCTCATATGTCTGTTTTCAGCTCTTGAAGCTGTTTTTGGTCCTGGTTCTCCTTAGACATGTCAAAGTGAGTCAACCCGATGAATTAATCCAACCCGGCTCACCAAAGTGAGCCAGAAATTCTATAACCCGGCTCAACCCACCACGGGTTAGTGGGTTAAGTGGGTTGGCTCACCAACCCACCTAAAAAAATGATTTTTTTTTTTTTAGTATTCAAATATTTAAATAAATTTTTAAGTAACCTATGAGATGACAATCATAGTAAAATCAAGAACCAATATTTTGATCATGTTCACGACCGATATATGAAGAATTATTTTCAAGAAAGTATCCATTAGTCTAAGAAAGCATGACTAATATTACAATTTTTTTGTCATGCTATTCAACAAAATATAAATAAAAAAAAACTATACATTTTTTTCATGCTAATTTAGAAAAAATTGTTTATAAGACGGTTACTTGAGTAATTTACTATAAAGATTATAGTTAAAGATTAAAGTATCAACATATATATAGCTTGACAATCAAATTAATTAAACATTCAAACTATTCAAATATAATTAAGCAACATTCTAGCATTTAAAAATATGAAATTGTGAACAAATATAATAGGAGTAGTAAATAATTATTAAAAGAATTTAAAAAAATTAAAAGAAAATTTAAAAAAAATTTAAAAAAATGTAAAAAAATGTTGGTGTGTCAAGTGGGCCAACCCACCTTCAACCCGACTCGAACCCGTTTAACCCGTGGGTTAAGTGAACCGGGTTGAGTTCAACCCACTTTTGAAAAAGATGAATTTTTTTCAATCCAGCCCGACTCGAACCCGTGGTGAGCCGAGTTGGCTCACAGGTTGAAACCCATTTTGACATCTCTAGTTCTCCTCCACCAAGAGTCCCCTTAAAGCTTAGCTCCATTCAAGGTAAGGGAAGCTAGGGTTTTGCATGTTTTAAGTTATTTTGCTTGTTTTTTGTTCTATTTCGTACTCTTGATGATTGTGTGGTGGGTTTGATGGTATGAAAATAACTGCGTGTTGTTCTGGTAGAATTTCTGATTTTTGCATGGGTGAACAGTGGAGAAAACCTGGTGTTTTAACTCAGGCGAGCAAGTCTCGTCTAAGTGAGAGTATCAAATATTTTACCCAGGTTCTACTTCGAATGATCGCTAAGGCGACGAGCCTTCATTTAATATGTTATTTTATTATTTTAAAAGTTACAATTTTACAATTTATGATTTTAGAATTTTAGAATTTATTAATTTTATGAATCTTTTATTAAATAAGTGTATAATTTTATGTTGTTATCATTTTATTATTTTCTATCAAAATTGAATAAATATATAATTATGATTTTATTATTTAAATTATAATATAAAGTAATTTTTATATTTCATTAATTCTTAATAAAACCGACAAAAACATAAAATCAAAATTTTTAGTTAAAATAAAAGCCTAATAAAATTAATAAATTTTTCAATAAAATAATACAGAGTTTTTTATATCTATAAAATTTATATGAACTTTCTCAAATAATACTTTTATTTAACTAAATGGATTTCTTGTTGTTTATGAGAAAAAAAAATCTTGCGTCAAATCATTGGACAATTAAAATTTTATTATTATAATTCAAAGTTATATAATTATAAAATAATAATTTTATTATTTGAATAAAAATTGACAACAAATCATAGTTTAAAATTTAAAAAAGCATAATTTTATAGTTATACACTTTCGAATTAAAATACTAAATTTATAAAACTATAAATCATGAGGTTTTATGACTCTATTTACCACTACACTCAATCCACGTCAACCATAGTTTAGTCTACCCAACCCCACCCTAACCTATAATCCATAACTATGGCCCAACTACTCAGTTTTGTTCCAATAGGTTTACTTATATACTAGTAATCTTAATAACTTTCACCCGATGTGGGACTTCAACCTTAATGAATGATAATAAACTCATCTTCGTGGGATTTGATGTATAATTTTACTTATATACTAGTTATCTAAATCACTTCCACCCGATGTGGGACCTCATACTCATATTGAATAATAACAATCTCCTCCCCATGAGATTTGATATATAATTCTACTTATATACTAGTTATTTAAGTCACTTCCACCCGATGTGGGATTTCAAACTCACATTCAATAATAAAAATCTTTCCCCATGAGATTTGGTGAGTCGTTTTATATATAACTACTTACCTTAATCACTTTCATCCGATGTGAGATTTTAAACTTATATTAACTTATTTTACTTATTTACTAGTCACAACAACAATAACAATCACAACAACAACAACAATAATAATAATAATAGTAGTAGTAATAATAATAATATGGCTTAATTATGTTTTAAGTCCCTAATAGATTTTAAATATTTTAGTTGACTCATTGATAAATTTTTGTAGTCTATTGAGTATTCAATAATTTTTTTTTCAATTTAGTTGTCGTTGTTAACTTTTTTTATTATTGTGTGATGTTAATTTTAAGGGACTAATGTGATTATTATTTTGCCATATCACCTTGATGAGAATTCATCATATGGCATTTTATTATTTAAAAATTTATAATTTTAAAATTAATGATTATGTAATTTTAAAATTTATAAATTTTTATGAAGTTGTTATTAAATAATTGTATAATTTTATGTTTATATCATTTTATTATTTTCATTCAAAATTGAATAATTATATAATTATGATCTTATGATTTAAATTAAAATATAAAATATATCATAATTTTTATATATTATAAAGTCGTAATAAAAACTCGTGGTAGGACAAAAACATAAAATTAAAATTTCTAGTTAAAATAAAAGCCTAATAAAATTCATAAAGTTTTCAATAAAACTAATACAAAGCTTTTTATATGTAAAAATTATATGAACATTATCAAATAATACTTTTATTTAACAAAATGGATTTCTAGTTTTTTATGAGACAAAAAGAAATCTTGCATCAAATCACTAACCAATTAAAATTTTATTATTTTAATTCAAAGTTGTATAATTATAAAATAATGATTTTATTATTTGAATAAAAATTTACAACATATCATAGTTTAAAATTTCAATAAATCATAATTTTATAATTATACACTTTTTTAATTAAAATATAAAATTATACAATTATAAAATTAAAAATTATAACATAATATTATATTGAAAATAATAAAAATAGAAAACATAATAAAAATAATAAAATTAAAAATAATATAAAAAGAACTAATATAATAATAGTAATAATAACAATCTTAACCATTTCTTCTCCATGAGGTTTGATGTGTCATTTTACCATTAATCTCTACCAACGTCAACCATAGCTTTAACCTCAATCTCCTCCCCATGAGATTTGATGTGTAATTCTACTTATATACTAGTCATATAAATCACTTCTATCAGATGTGGAACTTCAAACTCATATTGAATGATAACAATCTTCTCCCATGAGATTTGATATGTCATTTTACTTATATACTAATTACCTTAATCACTTTCATTTGATGTGGGATTTCAAACTTATATTAGGTCATTTTACTTATTTTCTAGTCACAACAACAACAATAGTAAGAATAATAATAATAATAATAATAATAATAATAATAATAATAATGATAATAATAATATCAATAATAATATGGCTTAATTATGTTTAAGGTCCCTAATTGATCTAAATCCTTCCATTGACTCATTGATAAATTTTGGTAGTCTGTTGAATACTCAATAAATATATATATTTTTCAATCGAGTTCCCACTGTTAACTTTTTCTGATTATTGAATGATATTACTTTGAAGGGACTGATGTGGTTATTGTCTTGCCATATCATTTTCATGAGTTGTCACCACATGTCATTTTATTATTTTAAAATTTATTATTTTACAATTTATGATTTTATAATTTTTAAATTTTTAAATTTTATGAATTTGTTATTAAATAATTGTATAATTTTATGTTTATATCATTTTATTATTTTCATTCAAAATTTAATAATTATACAATTATGAAATTATAAAATTAAAAATTATAACATAATATTATAATGATAATAATAAAAATAGAAAAAATAATAAGAATAAAAAATAATAAATTTAATAATAATATAACAAGACTAAAATAATAATAATAATAGTAATCACTCATGAGGTTTGATCATTTGAGTTCGAGATGCGCTCTCTCACCACTTTTCTTCTCCTTTTCCATTATCATCCGAATTTAAGAATTTCTCTCTCACCATTCTCCACATATATATATATATATATATATATATATATATATATATATATATATATATATATATAAACAATCTAT
>Ga0214544_1006273_pt1 | contig 22101 bp, 18 predicted proteins | sample CNSS3metaG_FD_160074 | JGI IMG/M metagenome (GOLD analysis project Ga0214544, IMG submission 160074) | Root nodule microbial communities from cowpea collected in UCLA plant growth center, Los Angeles, California, USA - CNSS3 | ecosystem: Host-associated > Plants > Roots > Nodule | place: USA...
TTTGACCTAGTTTCTAGAAGCTAGGGTTAGGTTTTTGTAGAGACATCCTTAGGTATCTTTTATTTGCTTAGAGGCTCCTAAACTCTTCTATATAAGGGGTGCTCCTAGACATGTAAAAGGGTTGAACGTTTTGAAGTAAAAACACTCTTGTGTCTCAACCATTTGTGAGAGTTTCCTCCCTAGGGAGTGAATACTTTTAAGCCTTCTCTTGCATAGCAAGTGGCGACACACATCCACTCATTTTCAAGGTTGCCATGGCTTCTAGTCTAGCCTTGTAGTGGCGTGCTTCTCACATTATTACCATTTCTTTCCTTTCCATTTTATGTTTTCTTCTTCCTTTAATTGTTCTTAGTTTTCTATGGTGTATGTGCTTTCCATTTCCTTTTTGTTTTTGAATTAATCCCATCATCTTCTTCTCTTGAGCTTTGTGAAAGGAACCTTCACATCTAGATAGCTTGCTATCTTAATGTCCAGTGGGGATTTCACTTAACTTTCTTAATCAACTCACATCATATTCAATAATCTTAAAAAGGAACAAGATAATCCTTCATCGGAGATGTAAGTGAGGATGTTGAGGCATGAAGGTGCAAGGATGTGATTCACATTGGGAGAGTGACGTGAATAAATGGGTTATGTGATTGGTGGTTTTCTTGGTTTTCATGGGTTGCATGGTTATGTAGTTTAAATGGTGGTTTGAGGATAATTACTTTAGTGTTATTTTATACTGTGTTTGAATGAATGTCACTCATTAGGTTCATTGTATGAATGTATTATTTGATAAGTTGACGTGTTTATGTTATGGTTTATTTCCTATGCATGATGTGATGGTGTATATTTTGTTAGCAATATGTAATTCTCATGGGTTATATGTTGGGAGTGTTTTGTCTTGCTTGAAGAATCTTGGTGGAATTGAGGTTTTCTGTGCCTAGGAACTCAGTGAAGACTCTTTTGCCTGTGTGAAGCAGTGGAAAGGGGTCCTCTTCACCGGTGTGAAACAGTGGTAGAGGATTGGTTCGAGTGTTATACCCTCTCGCATGTGTGAAGCAGTGGGGAGGGGAAAGATGTTTCACCTTATTTCGGCTCGTTGCGAGTATAGTGCCCGATGTGCGATGCATCAACATTTTTACTCATAATTCCATGAGGAATAAGGGAGACAGTCTGGTTGCGATAGTGGGACACATTGAACCATCTGTTGTAGGAAACTAGATGTTGTTGTGGGGTGAGAGGCACCAAAGCTTGATTGTGATAACTATATTTGAAGATTTTAGATGAATGTGATGTTATGTTTGGTTTAGTATGATTGTTGGATTTTAGGTTTGTGTGTTTAAACCAAGGATGGATTGTGATCATAATGTTTTCGTGTTACTTGAATGACATGTTGAGTTTTATTGGACATGTTTTATTACGAACTTCTTTTATAAATATCATTGTTTATGGTTAGCTTACCCCTATTTGTTTGTTTGTGTCTTTGTTGTATGTGCGATGATCGTATAACGTGTGTGTTATACGGGAGTAGATTATATTGCAGATAATCTTGGCATGGAGTAGATTGACGAGAGGCTGGGATGGACTCGAGAATTTTTATAATATATTTAGTTCTTTTAAATCAGATACTAAAAATTATGTAATTTTCTTTTATCCGCAAATGTTATTGGAAGTTTTTGACAAAGTGACGTTTGAAATTATGTAATTTAAATTAAATTAAAAGTTTTTATTAAGTACATTTTCAATGTTAATTCATTTTTCGCTAAATGTGTTCATTTTCTAACTATCTATGACATCCCAAAATTGGGGTGTTACAACTTGTGTTCTTTTGTATGACTTTTCTTTAATGAATATGCAGGTTTCTTACTTCTAGAGTTGCTTCTTAGGCCAGCACATGGTCTATTAAGCAACAATTTATGACAACTTGGTCGTTTTGGGGAGCAATACCTCCAGAAGACAAAGAACATTTCTAGCAACATTTTAAGGTAACACGTCATCACACTTATTCTCTTTTCATTCCTTCTATATGTTAATATTAAACTGCCTTTTCACTTTGGACTTTATTCATTGTCATAGAGGAAGGTGTAGCGGAAACCTGAGCATGAAGCAGATATTCATAAATATTTTCACAGTAAAGCATCTCATAGACTATCTGAGATGTTTAGAGAGGCTAGGAATGCAGGCCAACGACCTTACTGGCTTGGGGATGATGTGTGGAATAATTTGCTGGCACATTAGAATTCTCATGCGTACCTCAATAAGTGTGTTATAGCCCAAAGAAACCGAGGTTCCGAAAAGGGTAGGAGCCTACACACTGGGGGTTCCATTACCACCCATGAGTATGCCATTCGTATGGTAAACAAACCTCCATTCTTAAGTTATTGAAATTGTATAATCATTTTTAAAATTTCTGTATATGTATATAACCCCTTCTTTTGTTACAGGCAAAGGAGCTAGAACAAGCTGCTCATATTGATGAGGTATTTCAACAAACTCATGCGCAAAAGAACTGACCAGTTTGTTGATGAAAGATCTCGGAGGATATATGTAAGCAAACACTTTAAATTTATTATAAGAAAACTTTAATTTTTATGTTATTTAACTAATTTCTCATTATTTTATTTAATATGGGAATAATTTGAAAATAGGCTTTCACAGGTCAGATCTAAACAAGGCTCATATGCTGGTGGATCACAAGATATCATTGATGATCCTGCTGCAAATGATATAATTAGGACAAAGGGTTGGGTTGAGGTTGTCAGGGGTAAGAATAATGGAAGAATATATGGGAGAAGACAACTTGCAGGTGGAAGTAGTAGCCTGAAGCCCCAATCTTCTGCATCCACTTCAAGTGCTGAAGAAGTTACCCTCCTCATACAACAATTACAAGAAACTGATGAAAAACTAAAATCAACTGATCAACGATTGCAAGAAAATGATCAGGCTTATGCAGAATTGAAAGGTCAATTTCAGTCGTTGATGAGTCATTATTTTCCTCCATTCCACTAGCCTTTGTGTACTCATTTGATAGTTGTTTAGTGCTTAATTGTTCATCTTTAGTGTGTTTTCATCTATTGGGCTTTATTGGGCTACTGTTCCGAATTTGGACTAATTTCACATTATTTAGCCTAATTTTTGTTTATAATTATTTTTAGGTATTTGGGTGAAACAATTTTGGAGCTTGGACATCAATAGTCAGTTAAAAAGAGCCGCCACATCATTTCCATATCATTTCCACGTCATCTGAGCGAATGGGCCAACATTTGAGGCCTAGTAGTGGCATTTTTGTAATTCTGCAGCTTATAATGGCAATTTCTTAAATAATGCTGGCAGATTTGAGGTGACCACGAAAATTAGGTCTTCTTGCATGGAGGCAGCCACATTCTTCCTCTTCCACATTCTCTCAAACCTCCAATTTTTATGTTTTAAGCTTTGGAAGGTGACCCATGGAAGCACAAGCTAATTTTTCACGTTTTCCATTCGTTTTTCACGTTTTATGAGTCTTGGACAGCACATTCAACTTGTATTCACGCTTCCTACACCTTGGGTAACATTTATATTGAAGTATTCTCATTTTTTGTTGTTGTTTTCGTTGTTGCCCCTTTCTTTCCTTGCACATTTTCGATTCCTGCACCAATTTAGGTTTTCTGCATCAATTTGCACTCATTTGGATGGTTGAATCAAAATTTATGTTGAACCCTAATTCGGATTCCATGAGGAACTAAGTTAACGTGTTGATTCTTTGTAGATAATGAATTGAAACCTTGAGATTAGTGTTTTGTTCGGTGGAGTTATGTTAATCTCTCAATTCTGAATTTGCGTTTAGGTTTAAATGAAGAAACCATTCTGTTTTTGCTTAATTTGCAAAGTGGAATCATTGTGTGTTCATGCTTAGTGAACTGTAGCAGATTCATGGATATGTGCTTTGCTTAATTGCACTTGAGTTCGAGTTAATTTGCGCTTAGTAGTTAATTCGAGTTCCACGAGAGTTAATATAACCATTTTGAGTTGTAATTTGTGATTGGTGGATGTTCATTTGAAGCAAGAAATCAATGCTGCTTTTACATTGATTTTACATGTCTGCATTTAAGTTTTAAATTGTTTGTTGCATCCGTAAATCTGTCAAACCACCCCATGTGTTGTATTGTTGTGTTCATCTGGAAATTGAAGCTTTAAACAAGAACATTGGTCGTTGGGAGACGACTTGGTTCAACTTTCATATACTGCATTTAATCTGTGTTAATTTGGTAGGGTACGGCCTCTATCAAATTTGGCGTCGTTGCCGGGGACCAATAGTTTTGTTCAAAGTAAAATTTTCAGTGTGTTTGTGTTTGTGAGTTGGTGTTTTGGTGTGTGTGAAGTTCAAGTGTGGTTGAGTTGGTATATGTTCATTGTGATGTTATGGTTTTGTTCAATTCAGTGCCTGTTTCCATTCAAGTGTGTTTTCGTGTAGTGTGCGTGTTATCTATGTAGTAGAGTGAATAGTGTCGCGACGCGCATGAATAATGTCATCTAGAATAGTGAATAATTCATGAATAGTGTCCAATTTTTGCATTTAACTTTTGGATTTTTGTTCTGGTAGCTACGGTACTTGTTTTGATTTGAAATTTTCCCCCCCATTTCTAAGACACTGAACTTGATGGGAAAAATAGCTGGAGCAGTTGGTATGGTCTGAGTTGAGAGATTCAAAAACATTTTGGACTGATTTTTAGTCAACTTCAGAGGACCATAACTTTTGCTCTGGTTATCAGAATCACTATCATTTTATATGAATTTGGGGTGGAATTTAATTTCCTACCTTGTTAGAACCGGCCTTGCCGGTTTGCAAACTCAGAATTTTCCAGAAAATGCAGTTTTCTATATTTCACCAATGTTTTTTGTGATTTTTCTTCATTTTTTCCACTTTTGAAAAAAATTTAAAAATACTTGTACTTTGAGTTTTGATCTGATTTTTTTTGTGGTTCTGTTTGAGCACTCAAAGGACAATCCTACCAATTTGCCAAGTCATTTGGAGTTCGTTTGAGTTCAACAAATTTTTTTGTGGTTCTGTTTTATCTTCAACAATTTTACCTTGAAGAGATTAAGACTAATCGATTTTCTCATTTGGGTTCCAAAAATAATGACTCAACTCTTCCTTTTGGGGTAAAAAATATTATAAGAACACTAATAATTTATGGTGTTGCAATGCAGCAGCAACACAAGCACCAACACCAGCAGTTCTGAATTGCCTTGTGTTGATCAGGATGTGCGTTTACAAATAGAGAATGGTAGTAGTGAAAAGTTGAAGCGGTAGTTTGAGTATTTGGCGTGTGAATATGGATGGAGAGGAAAGCATGCTATTTCCCCTTCTTTTTTCCATTCAGACAAATCACTCCATTATTTTGTATCGATGTTTAAAAAGGTAAACAACTCTTGTTTTTGCTTTTTGAAAGGACACTTTCCACTAACTTTAATATTATATTTAAGGAAGATGAAATAATTGTAAATGAATATGAAATTTAGTAGTGTCATGAGACATTACTTAAGCTTTTAATTCAACTTCTGGTACTCTCGCTTGGGCGAGACTCACTCGCCTGGGTGAAAATACCAGTTTCCTCCACTGTTCACGCGTGCAACAATCAGATATTCACCACCAAACAACGTTTTAGCATTTCTCAAGCAATTACAACATCAAACCAACCACAATATCATGAAGCAAGACCAAAGCAAGCAGAAATTCGAAGAATAAATAAAATCCTAGCTTCCCTTACTTGGAAAAAGCTAACAAGGAACCACGACACCCAAACAGTTGAGCACAGTAGCTCTCAAAGTAGATTTAAGAGCTGGAAAAATAGCAGAACAAGTTTAAAACGAGTTCACCAAGAAAAATCCTAGTTGGAACCATGAAGAATAAGCGGAAGTGAAAGAGTATGAGTTTAAAACGACTTACGTGGAGCAGGGAAATGGGCTGGTTTTCTGAAAAGTATAGAGAATGAGATGGTTAGGGTAGTTTAAGTTCTTGGACACCCTATGGGCCAGCCTTAGGCCCAACTGATTAGGGCAGGCCTTTAAAATTAGAGTAGAAAATAAAGTGGACCTTACATTCTCCCCCACAACAAAAATTTTCGACCTCAAAAATGAAGACTTACTAGGTAAATAGATGTGGACGTGACTTTCTCATATCCTCCTCTAACTCCCAAGTAGAGCCACCAGTTCTCCTGTCCAAGATGACTTTGACAAGACTGACTGGTTTTCTCTGACGTTCCTAAACTCGACTATCCTCCAAAGCAACGAGTGGTACTTCCAAAGTAAGATCCTCCCTGATTTGTACATCCTCGGCCTCCAACACATGAGACGGATCAAATACATACTTCCTCAATTGTGACACATGGAATACCGGATGGAAATTTGCCAACTAAGGAGGCAAAGCAATCTCATAAGCCACAGAGCCAATCCTCCTCGAGATCTGACAAGAGCCAAGGAACTTAGGAGATAGCTTCCTTGAGTGGAGAGCCCTCATACGGTTTGCATACGCCTTTTGTCTACTCTGAGAGGCTTACATCCTATCTCTCATAGTTCTCACTTTCTCAGTAGTTTGCTCTAGTAACTTTGGCCCAACATGACCTGCTTCCCCATCTTGATACCAACACAAAGGGGTCCTACACTTCCTACCATGAAGAGCTTCATATGGCGCCATGCCAATGCTTGCATGAAAGTTGTTGTTGTATGTGAACTCTATCAAGGGCAAAACTTCATCCCAAGCACCCAAGTGATCCAACACGCACGTTCGCAAAAGATCCTCAAGCGATTGGTTTGTTCTCTCAGACTGACCATCGGTCTGGGATGATAGGTTAAACTCATAGTCAACTTGCTACACAAAGCACTCTGCAAAGTCTGCCAAAACCGGGAAGTGTACCGTGTATCTTTATCTGAAACTAAGTTTGACGGCACCCCATGCAATCTCACAATCTCTTTAATGTACAACTGAGCGAACTTAGCCATATGCATTCTCAAGTTCATTGCCAAGAAATGAACATTCTTGGTCAATCGGTCCACCACAACCCAGATCGTATCGTGGCCTCTAAAGGTTTGTGGCAAATGGGTCACAAAGTCCATGGCTATGCTATCTCATTTCCACACTGGTATATCCAAAGGTTGTAGAATTCCACCGGGTCTCTGGTGCTCAACTTTCGCCTTCTGACACGTCAAATTGGCTGATACAAACTGTGGAACATCTTTCTTCATACCCTGCCACTAGAAGGTCTCCTTAAGGTCTTGGAACATCTTAGTCATGCCAGGATGCAAACTAAGACGACTTTTGTGTCCTTCCTCAAGGATCAACCTCTTTACCTCAGCATCATTAGGTACACACAATCTACCCTGGAATCTCAGTACACCATTACTACCCAAGGCAAAATCTTTCGCTTCATCTGATCCAAGCTATTCTCTTACTCCTACCAAACTAGCATCTGTCAACTGCCTTTCTCTGACTAAGTTCAAGTAGTCACTAGATATCGTCAGGGTACTACATCTAATGAACTGAGATTCCAATTCAACTTGTAGCTTCGTGTCTCTAAATTTCTCTAGTAGCTCCACCTCCTTGATCATAAGGTGTGCAATATGCACTATCTTCCTACTCAAGGCATCTGTCACCATATTCACCTTCCCTGGATGATATAGTAGTTCGAAATCATAATCCTTCAAGAATTGCACTCACCTCTTTTGTCTCATGTTCATCTCCTTCTTATCAAACAAATACTTAAGGATCTTGTGATCACGGAATACACGAAACTGGGTACCATAGAGGTAGTGCCTCTAGATCTTCAAGGGAAACACTATGGCTGCCAATTCCAGGTCATGAGTGGGGTAGTTTCTCTCATGCACCTTAAGTTGCCTCGAAGCATATGTCATCACCTTCTTCTCTTGCATCAACCTAGTCCTAGATGAGAGGCATCATAGTAAACCTTAAAGGGTTTACCAACATCGAGAATCACAAGTATTAGAGCACCCGTCAACCTTCGCTTAAGCTCTTGAAAGCTTTCCTCACACTTAGAATCCTTCTATGAATCTCTATTGCCGACTTCAAACTTTCCCATTTTACCACTGCCTCAACCTTTGTTGGATCCACTACTATACCCTATGCAGATATCACATGTCCCAAGAATTGCACCTCATCCATCCAGAATTCACACTTGGACAACTTAGCATACAACTACTTCTCTCTCAAAATACCAAACACTAGTCTCAAGTGCTCGGGGTGTTCCTACTATGTCCTGGAATAGATGAGTATGTTGTCTATTAAGACTACAACAAACTTATCTAAGAATGGCCTGAAGATCTTGTTCATGTAGTCCATAAACACAATTGGAGTCTTGGTCATACCAAAAGGCATAACCACGTACTCGTAGTGTCCATATCGAGATCTAAAGGATGTCTTCTTTACATCATCTGTCTTCACTAAGATCTGGTGATACCCGGATCGTAGATCTATCTTCGAGAACACCAACGCTCCATGCAACTGATCCATCAGATTATCTATCCTCGAAAGGGGGTACTTATTCTTGATTGTCATCTTGTTCAACTGCCTATAGTCCACACACAAATGTGAACTCCCATCCTTCTTCTTCAACAACAACATTGGTGCTCTCCATGGCGAAGTACTAGGCCGTATAAACTGTTTCCCCAACAACTCCTCTATTTGATTCTTCAGTTCCACCAACTCCGCTCGGGCCATACGATATAGAGCCATCAACATTGGACTTGTTTCTGGCACCAGGACAATAAAGAACTCCACCTCTCTACTGGGAGGTAACCTTGATACTTCCTCCAGGAACACATCCTCAAACTCATACACATCCTCGACAATCTATAAGAATGCAATTGGTATAGAGAGCCAATCCATCTCCAATATTACCTCTAACTTTTGTAGAGCAAGGCATATCAGACTTATTTTATATACGTGCCCCTCAACCTCCACTGGATACCTAGCACGCAAGGACGATGTCTTGACTAAACCAAGCGCTGGAGTAGATACCACAAGCTCACATTACAGTTCACACATCATGAGACCCAACTTTTCCACACAAGCATCTGACACAAAAGAGTGTGTCGCTCCAAAATCATATAACACACAACATTTCATTCTAGTTATCACACAATGACCCATAACAAGGTTACATAAGGCTGCTGCCTCAGTTCCAGTCATGGCGTATACTCTGCCCGCTGTTTGAGGATTGTTGCCTCTATGCTTTTGTTGGTTCTAAGTTGGAGTCTGAACTAGAGGTCGTGCCACTACCCTCGCAAGGGTGGGACAATCCTTGCCAAGTGGCCTTCCTTGCCACAATTGTTGCACCTTCTAAAGTCTTCCAATTTAGGGCAAACACTCCTCAGATGAGGGCCCCTACATCAGAAGAACTCTACTTTGTTATGTCGTGAAGGGAAACTATTAGACCCCTGAGACTAAGGGTTGGGCCTATAATACAATTTCCTTCTCTCTTCATGCCTCGGTTTGAATCCAGATGGTCCAATAACCCTCTGCTGCTGCGGGCGTTGAGCTTCCACTTCAACCTTCATCTTTTTCATAACTCTGGCCTTTTCCACCAAGGCTGCAAAATCCTTGATGGACAATGGGGCTACCATCAAACGAATGTCTCCACAGAGGCCATTCTCAAACTTCCTGCATTGCAACTCCTCATCAAGTGGCATGGTGTAGAAATGATTGGGGTGTTTAAATCTCTCTACATAATAGGCTATTAACTTACTTCTCTGAGTGAACTAGAGGACCTTCCCCTTGAAGGCCTCCCACGTGACTATCTCCTCCCTTTCTTCCATGATGAATTTCATGCTGATCGACCAATTCTTTGCCTCATCGGTGACCATGTACACCTTAAATGCCAGTCTGTTCTCTACAGGACACATATTTGCATCGAAGATTCTCTCCATATCCTTCAGCCATTGATCTGTGACATCACAACTGATCTTGCCATTGAATTTCATCGGGTGGTGCTTCAAAAAGTCCTCCAAACTCCATTCCCTAGGTGGAGGTCGTGGTTCTGGGCCGTAAATAGGAGTAGCGATCCAGTTCTCCTCTAGTTATCGGAGGGCTTCCATATGCTGCCTATGAGCATCCTCAACAACCACTCTTGCAGCCTCCATTTACTACATCACCATGTGTTATTGCTCAAATGATGTTGCCTAGCGCTGCATCTATGCCTCATGTTGTTGCACCAAAGCATTACTCTACTGATCCATGGCTGCCACCATAGCTTTTCTCGCTCTTGCGATATCTAGTGCATTACCACGAGGAGATTGAGGATTCCTACGAGGAGGTGCCATATCACTTGGCATACAGGAAAACCATTAGTCAGTCTTGATTAGACAAGAAACTTAGCCAGTGACACTGTGAAGACACAACAAAAGCTAAGCAGGCACATTTGTCCACAGACTTTAAAGAATGACCGCTCTGATATGATAAATGTAACGTCCCATTTAATAGTTAAACTTAATTAAATGAAACATCACACAAAATGATATAAAAGAGAATTGTCATGGAGTAGCAAAGTCATTCCTTACAACTAACCAAAAGTTACTAGAAAGTAAACAAGGCACACCACGATGTCACCAACAAAACGAACTAAATGCTTAATACTGTTTAAAATATATGCTCAAGGAGCAAGGTAATACATAGGCTACATGGCCTTAAAGGAAACTTTAGAGCAAGAGAGTCCAACCCAAGATGAGCTACGCAGCAGAATCTCCATCACCCTGATGACCTCGAGGAGTTCTCACATCTACTTACATCAATTAATTGATGATCATCACAAAAGAGGAAAACCACACACAAACACACAAGCAAAACAGAAAGGGTAAGCTAAAGTAAAAAGGTTTTTAACATGCAATTGGACATACACTTTATAGTAGAGCACAAAACATGTTCATATAAATTTAAACACTCTGCAATCACCAAAAGCACGAGACAGATGTGAAAGATTTTAAAATACATTTAAACACAAAAACCCTAGCTTCCCTTACCTAGAAAAAGGCTAGTAAGGGACATTGACACTTAAATAGTTGAGCAATATAGCTCCATGAGCAAGTTCACAAGCTGAAAAATAGTCGAAGTAATTAAGCACGTGATTACTAAGGTGAATCCTAACTCGACCACGAAAAACAAACCAGAGAAGAAAGGTATGAGTTGGGGACCAACTTACGTGGAAGGAAAACGAAGTTGAACTAGCTTGCCACGGACTAGAGGCAAACCCTAGCATATCACTGTTGTTGCAGTTCTAAGAGAGGAAGGAGAAGGGTTTTCTGAAAATGAGCAGAATGATAATGTTAGGGCTGTTTAGGGGTTTTGGGCACCCCTATGGGCCATCCTTAAGCCCAACATATTAGGGCAGCCTATAAACATTGGGGCAAAAAAATAAGTGAGCCTTACATTAACATACCTTTGCTGGTTGTGTAAAATGGACTTTATACCATTTTTAATTACTAAGAAAAAATCATATTCAATTCACATTTCACAAACCATACCAATAGCAATTTAATAGTTTTATTCAACCAAATTGATGCATCTCAAATACATGAAGAAAATTATAAAATAAAAATGACTAGCATACTTACACAGAAAAATCCTTTACTACTAAAGGAACTTGTTCTGTGAGCAAAAGAGAAATGATAGCTAGGCACAAAGTAGAGTGTTGTCTACCACCTGTGTGTATTTTTTTATTTGAAAACTGGACGTTGAAAATATGAAGAAAGAAGGTAGATGTCTGCAATTAGAAAATACATATGTACAAGGAAGATGAATATGACTTGAAAATTTCTACTTACAATGTAAAGTTGGTCATTCATATAATATATCCAATCATGTATCAAAGGACTAGCAAACTTACAAGCAATTAATTTGGCATCAAGGCTCCACATGTTGGGTTGTCAAAACGGAAACGCTCGATGGGCCGGCCCGCTGGCCCGCCAAAAAAGACAGGTCGAGTAAGAAAACATAACTTGTCAACCCGTACCAACCCGGCCCGTCTAGCCCGTCAACCCGACGGGCCAATCCACGGGCCAACACAGGACAACCCGTGGGCCTTCTAAGTTAAAAAAAAGGTGCACATGCAACATGTGGTTCAAACTGAGAAAGAACACCCTCTGTTAAAGTGCAAAAAATGGCATAGATATTCATTTACGCAAATTAAATTTAGGAACACGTTTCATTTGGAGTTATATATATACACAACTACAACATTCAGTTTAAGTATAAGCTTTTTAGTATTTGATGGAGCTTGGTGGAGACATGAAGCATAAATGATGGAGGAAGCATGGAAGAGTGGAAGGTAAGTTTGTAGGCTCTTGCTTGTAATGGATAGGTGAAAGGATAAATGATTTAGAGGTGCTTCTAGCCTAGGAAGGGGGCTAGAGGTAAAGAGAGTAAGCTCTCTAAAAGATGACTCTCAAGTGGCAATAGTAAGGAGTGTTCTCAACTCAAGGGGTCTATTGCACAAAAATTCAAGAGTGAGTACAATGCTGAAAAATTAAGGCTTTTATACTCAAGCCATTACACATGAGGAATCTTAACCCTTGGATGAGAAGGAGAAAGCATCTTGGCCTTTGGTGCTAGCTTGGAGAAGAAGGCTTGATATTGGCCATTGGATGATGCCTTGGAAAAGGAGGAAGCATTCCTAACCCTTGGATGCTTTGGATCCATGAGGTGTAGGAAGAAGTGTTGACTTCCACTTAGTCCACCTTGGCTCTTTTGATAGCTCATGGCCAAATCTCCTATTGGGCTTAGTCAAGCCCAATTTTATCAATTCAACTACCCATTGTTTGACTTATTATTCTAGAAAGAAAGCCTAAACAATGGGCCAATATTATTTCTATTTTATTGCTCTTTGAGACACCTTTTCAAATCTTCACATCTTCTTTGGCCCATGTGAAGAGTATGAGAAGTCCCTGTGGGTTTGGGCCATCTTGAATGAAGCCTAATTTGATCTTTTCTAGCATGCCCCTTATTATTTGGCCTCTTGATGGGCTTGGGAAATGTGTGAAAGTGGGCGTATATATTTGGAAAAAGTTGGGATTAGGCCCACTTCACAAAAAGAGTGTTTCACACTTTGACTTGGATGATTTTTGAAAAGAATTTTAAAGTAAAGTGTATTTTGGCACTATATTTTGAGGATGATAAAATAAGGGAATGAGATAAAGAAAAAAAAAATTGAGAAGGAAACAAAACAAGAAATTTAATGAAAAAGTGAGAAGAGTTTAAGGATGGGAAAACTCCCTATGGAACTTAGGTCTTCATGAAAGGAATTGGTTAAGGATTACACACCAAATCCCTAACAATGAGTTCCCTTGAGGTTCAATTATTCTTTAACTCGACCACTTTTGATTTTCTTTCAAACTCACTCTCTTTTTTTAATTTCTCTCTTGCTTCAAAGTCTTTTCTCTCATTCTCTTCTTTGGCTTTTCTAATATTATCCTCTTTTGCCTTTTCTTCTTCATCTCTTTTCTTTTTCTCTTTTATCTCTTTTTCCTCTTGTTCTCTTTTAGCACAAAGCTTCTCAAGCTCTTCTTTTTCTCTCTTTTTTTCATACTCTCGAAGCTTTTTAAGTTTTACTTGCTCTTTCCTATGTTTTGCTCTCTTTCTTTGTTCCCTCAAGAGCAAGTCCAAATTGTGCTTAAAATCTTTTTCTAGTCTAGAAAACTTAGCAAGATTTTGGATGAAAGCATCCCCTATGTCAATGAAGTTTTCTATCCTAGCTTGTTGTTCTTTAGTGATCCTAAATGAAGGGGGAATGAAATGTTTCCACATGCATGTTTGTAATTCATAAAATGTATTAATGTATAATTCTCTCCCCTTTTGCAGTTTAGATTGTCTCTTTTGCCACCACTCGGATGCATGTCCTATAAACCTAGAAATAGCATGCCTAAGAATGTCAAATTGACTATATTTGCTAAACAATGGTTGCACCAACTTCTCTGTATCCCACATCCATTCTCTAAATGATATTGGTCATATATCCTCCCCAAGGAATGGAATGTCACTATGAAATGTATGATGCAACTCATGACTACCATGCTTATGCAACCTAGGACTATATGTAGAATATGTACTCATGGTGATTGAATGAACTTATGCAACTTGAACAAAGTGTGGTAGAGGAAATCAATCACAAGTGGACCTCCAGGTTAGGCGAGGTGAGTCTTTAAGACTTCTTAAATACCAAGGCCAATCCTTGCCAAGATACACTTGTAAAAGGTTTCAAAGATCACACAATTGTCCAAGTGCTAACAAAATAAAATCACTTGAGTCACTAAGCACAAAACAAGCAAACAAGACTCAAAGAAATTTAACACTAAAAACGGACCCCTAAATGGCAAAAGATTAGAGACTTTGGTCGCACACTTAATCCTCTATGCAACATGAAAACATGAATATAGCTATGCGGCCTAAAGTAAGGTGAGAAAGCACTTAGAACTTTCAACATACTTACAACTAAAAATGAATCACTAATGGTGGGTGAAGGTTCTACTTAGTGATGGGATTGAACACCTTGTGGTTCCCCAAGACACCTAAGTAGTCCAAATTACAAAGCAAAGAATAAACTACAAAGTTTTAACAATTTGCATGCAATAATGTGTAGCCCAAAGCACTCCAATTGTTGCTTCCAAGAGAGCAACCGAGAGCACCAATTTTTTGTGAATTTGGAGGCCTTAGTTGATGGCCAAAGTAAGCACCAATTGGGGACTTTGTGAGGCAGCAAACAACTCTTGAAATGGCTTTGAATTGGCACCAAATGACCACAATATAGCTGCAAAAAAAATTACAACAAAACAATACACAAAAACTATGCCAAGGCAAATGTTAGTACTCAACACTCATGCCAAGAAAATTAAGGCTCAAACTCTCCAAATTTAGTGAAGGGAGGGGTAAAAAGATGAGCACAACCTTTAGAGATTTACTCCTCAACCACCCCGTAAGTTGCTACCTATGCTAGCAACCAAATTAAAATCAAACACTTAATTCATATTCATAAGCATTGGAACAAACATTACTTGCCAAATGAAAGAAAAAACACAAGAAAAGCGAATTAGGAAATGCTAAACCAAATGGAATTATAGTTACAAGACAGAATTGAAATGTCAAGAATGGACAAGCAAAAAATTAAAGGCACACAAGGAGGGAAGTGTTAGTTTTGAAATGATTGAAAAGCCAAGAAGGGGGGTTGAATTGGCTAGTTAAAAATTTAGGCTATCTTTGCAAGCTAAAAAGCACCTTTGATTGAATCAAATAGATCACCAATTTAGGATACAAACAGTACGGAACTATACACTTTCAGTCGATCAAAAACAGAGTTAACAGATTGATTTTACTAGACAGATTCTGTTCTGGTATAATCAATCGATTGAAACTAAAAAACAGTCGACTGAAATACTGGGAAAATGCAGAAATGTGAATTTGAATTTTAAACCAAAAACAATGCTCAAGAATGATCAAGATCAATTCCAAATGATTATACAAACATGGTCAATGCTTTAGATGCTATGAAAACATGCAAGAACATGAAAAAGAAGATTAAAGCACAAGTTCTTGAAACTTTAAAATGAAAATGCAAAGGAGAAAGGTTAGAGAAGAGAGGACACCACGAATTTTTATACTGGTTCACTCAAACCTGAGCTACATCCAGTTTGTCAAGACAACCTTAGCTTGACTTTGCACTATTTCAAAAGTTTTACAAAGAATCCACACTTACACTTCCAAAATATGCAAAAACACCACAAAAGACTCTTGAATCACACAAGAGTCACACCAGCACAGCAAGAACCCTCTTGCAGACCTGAAAAACCACCAGGCACACACACAAAGCTTGAGAAACATCAAACCCCAATGGTAGCACAACCTTGCCTACCACAAACCACTTTCTCCAAGTTTCGAACCAAGCCAAAAGCTTCAAGAATTGATCCAAGATCAATCTTCAACAGCTGCAACACCTATGATCATGAAGGAGAGAGTTTCCACAAGTTTCCAAAACCAAATCGTGCTCTAAAATGATCAACAAACCTCTCTTTCGAAAATCACAACTTTTATAGTCAAACTGTTACGAAATCAACAGGTTGATTTTCAAATCAATCGGTTGATTTCACTTGACTTAAGTGAAATCAGTCGATTAAAAACTAAATCAACTGATTAAATTTATTGTAGTTTAAGACTATTGCAGCCAACCTTTTAACCGGTTGAAAAACCATTCAACAGATTAAAAGAGACATTTTAACCTGTTGAAAAACCATTCAACAGATTAAAAACACAACAAAGACCAAACTACATCTAATTAATGCTTTAAGGTCTACAACATGAATTACAAACTATAAGTACACTTTCTTAATGATGTAACTACATGGAGAGCACACATTCCAGCCTTGATCACCATGGATATCATCAAGTCTCCTTTCCTTCATCAATGTAGACTTCATTCCAATGGTTATGGCTTCAAGATAGTTCAAAAGAGCTTCATTCAATCTTCATCAAATCTTCCAGAAGTAAACCACCTTGGCTTCTCATGTTAACATAGCTAACGGATTACCGGGGCTTTTAAGCAACCCTTGGAAGTAACGCAACTTACTAGGGGTTTCGAAAACCCCCATTAATATTTGGGGTTCTGAAAACCCCCAGAAATGCATGGGGTTCTGAAAACATCTAGTAATGCATAGGGTTCTGAAAACCCTTAGTAATGCATGGGGTTCCGAAAACCCGGTAATGCCTGGGGTTCCAAAAACCTCCGTTAATTCCTCGAAAACCCCTGTTAATACCAAAAAGTTAGTGGTCATAATGCTAAAGTTGTATTTTCCTGATAATTGATTTGTTTAGTTAATTATTTGAGTACGAAAAGAACTTTATTCTATGGAATTTCCTATTTGTTACTTAACATTTTAGTACCAATCAATACAAATAAGAAAAAACTTCAAGGTCACTTCAAAATAAGCAATCAATACAAATATTCATTCAAATGGTATCAATACAAATATTCATTCAAATAGTACCAATAGTGGACTAGTAGTCATAATGCTCTTAATATAATAAGTGTTGGAGAGGTAACATTTGAATGATAGTGACATAATAAGCAGTGCACTATCTACCTACAATAAACCAAAATGTAAAAGGAAATTAGAGTTGTGCCCCATTAGCATAATTAACCAAAAGTTTCCTATAAGCATATTTGTTGACAAATTCCAAAAGTAAACGAAAAATATCATCTAATGCGGTGTTGGATGTTGATCATTTATTTCTTCGTTAGGAACACTTCCTTGATCAGATACCTAACATATCAAAAATAATGATAATTAATAACTTTCCAAATAATAATATCAAACATATATTTATTTAATCAAGATTTAAATATTACCGTTGGTGCATGATGCATAGTAAAATCACAAGGCAACTCTGCTTGATAATTTTGTACCAAAAAATTAACCATTGCCTTCATTGAGTTGAGTTGGGATGTCAATGTAGAAACCTATTTTAAAACACAAAAATAATCAAAATAGAGAAAATAACTCTTATTTTCTACTTTTGAAGAAAAAAATGGAGCTCTTTTGACAATTTTGGTTTACATAACATATTACTTTAAATATATTCAAACGTCAAATTTGATAAAAGTAATGCATCATGATCAAAATTAAAAAATTAACTTGATTTTGTAACTGAGCATTAGAAGGATAACTTGAAGATGTTCCATTATATGAATGACCCTTGGAGCCAAACACTTTAGATGGGCAAGGACCCAAACCCAAACCCCTAACACGTCCACAATGTTCTTGGTTACCAATGACAAATATACGTATAATATATTATGTAGTACTTTGTATATAGTTGCTTACCAATGACATTAACAAACCATGCTCTTTTTCGGGTTGTAGGCCTTTCTTCATCTACTTGCAACTCAGTCTCCTCATTTTCTTCCTCTTCATTTTCAGAATATGAATATGATGTAGTTGGTATTGTTGGTTCAGATACATGAAATGATTGATATGGTGGCTGAGAATTAGATTGAGGCACAATTAGGGGCTGGCTAGTTGAAGATATCCTCACTTTCAAGGTTCTTCAAAATAAATTGGTTAGATATTCCTAAAACTGAATATAAAATCAAATTGATATATACAAAATCTAATGTAAAACAAATTATATACATAATACTTATTCATGAAATATGATAAAACAAATTAGTTGGCTGAGGTGCAGATGGAGGTGGAGGGCAAGCATATTTAGGACCGTGTTGAATACTTGCTTGAGATGCAGATGGAAGTGGAGGGGAAAATGAAAATCTAGGACCTTGTTGAATATTTACTTGAGGTGTAATTGGGGTTGGAATTTATACTTCAAGTCTTGGAGGTTGACTACTAGACAGTGAAGAATGAGTACTCACTTTAGGTTTTGACTTAGACTTACTTGAGGTTGAAAAATCTCTTGACAACAAATAAAAATTGATAAAGTTAGAAAAATAACAAAGCTACGCAGAAAAGAAAACAATTGAAAAATATGCTTGTTATCTGCGTATAAAGATGAAATCCTTAGATTAACATCATTTATAATATATTTCCAATACCAAATGTCTGCACGCTCACAATTGCATTGCATTGCCTCAATTGGGTTGTTTATGCAGCATGCATGCTTGTTGCATGTAACTTTTTCTTTTCTTATCATATTTATAGTCAAATCCTGTTCAATATGAATAAAATAAAGACACAATTTATAATAGTTTGTGATCTTAGTTTCCATGTTGGAGAAGTAAGTAATGAGCGTAAAAGTTGATGTTGTTACTGAGAAGCCAAAAAAAAACAAAGACAGTGAATGGTTGAATTGGCATTAACTTGATGAAATTGTGTGTGTTGTTTATGATTCGTTTTATTAACCTTCTTACTGTATTTTTCACATTTTTATTGATGTTTGATAGTGACTAGATCCGGGATTTGGTTAGTGAAATAGTATAAAAGGAATATTTCAGAGTATAAAGTAGCATTTCATTCCCTATTTCAAGGAATACTTCAGAATATAACCTATTTAACATGAAACATGCTTGCAAGGATTCGAACCTTAACTCTCATCCAAATAAACACTTGTATCATTAAGGTTAACTTAATTTCTACTACACATAAGTTTTATTCTTAACACTTCAAATGACTAACCGAAAGAAATGAGAAAAATTTTCAAAGAAGTTACTCTGTCAGAATGTCTACATTAACTCAAACCGAAAGAGATCATAATTGTTCATGGTTTTAAGTGATCATAATTACCTGAATGAGATTGATGATGAGCTGCAGGTGTACTACATGTTCCCATGTGGAAGATTTATTAGTTGACATTTTCTTCTTGGTTGATATTTTCTTTATCTTCAGGTGGTCTACAAATAAGATAAATACATCAAATTAAAAAAAATTAGAAAAGAGGTGAAACCAAAAGAAAGGATAAAACATAGATATTTAACAAAAGGGGAAAATCTATTTAGTTTTAGAAATAGGAAAAAATTATGGCTGTAAAATTATAAAAGTGTCTGATAAAATGAAGAAAAACACACATTTATAAATTTATTTTCATCCATTCTCAATCGTATTACATGGTTGTGTGATAAAGGCATTACTATAATATTCTTTTAAACAAGTGGATAAAACTTTGAAAGTGATCATAATCGTTTGAAACATATAAATTAGTATTATATACATAAAATATGGTTTAAATTTTTTAATAAATTTTATGTTTAAAAACTATTATTTTATACATAAATTAAAAGTTTTTAAAGCTAAACTTCTACCCAAACTAAAACAAGAAATTTAATTAAACAAAATATGTTTTTCATAATTAAAATAGATGCCTCAGATAATTTTTACGCCTTTATTAATTTTAATAACCGCAGCATAAATAACTTTTTCCATACAGTTTGGAATTTTTAAAAATTTAAAATACTTCTAAATATTTAATGTATCTACACGAAATAATACCCATTCTAAAACAATATTGTTTGATCTAGACATATAATTTTAAAACCGGGGTACCATGTACAGTAACAATGTAGTACATTTTACCTACTTATGTCCGTCTGCATAATAATAAGAAAAATACAATGAGAAACCATTGGAAGTGTTTGGTCTACCTGTATGTTCAACTGTTATATGCAACAAATTATTATGTTTCTGTAGGATCTCATCATAACTTCATCTTTTGTTTTTTTATTCGGGTACAATACGTTTCATCTCAGAAAGAAAACCTAAAAAACAAAACACGTGAAAGCAATGCATTTACGTATGAACATAATATTTGAATGCCTAGAAGAGTGCAAAAAGGGTGCAGGGCGAGTACAAAGTTAGGCATGAACTCACTCAGAAACAGACAAAGTTCAATCAGATTTTGTTGAACAAGTGGTCTTTGAGACACCATGATCATTGTTCTTTACTCCTTGATATTCCTTATCTTCCTACTAACTCCCCTCCTTTCCCTTACTGACACAATTTGATACATCAATCATTCAGTTTTTCTTGATAACTCTCATGAAATCTTTTACATCTCCTTGAGAGACCTAGAACTCCTTCCTGATGTATAGCTTAGTAATAGATAAGATATTTGCCAAAGCCATCACCACATTCTCATCCCCCATGAAAACTAAGAAACTCTTCTCGCAATCTTTTTGTAAGAAACTCCTTGGAGTTCATGTTTGCCAGGTCCTCTCACCTAATTAGGATTTTCAATTAGACCTCCAAATACTATTTTTTTATCTATACTTCCCCTATTTTTTATCCTGGATTTTTTCATTCCATAAATTGAATACCAGATCTTTGTGGACCAAATTCGGACTGGTCTATTCATTGGGTGACCACTATTATTTCAGAAAAAAACTTCAGATATTGAATCTTCTAAATAGGGTTAAAAGCTTTTGATATTCTATCAGTGAAGTTATTAGTTTTAAATAAAGTTGTTTTTAACATTCTATATACTATCTCTACATTAGATTTATCTCTGCATAACTCCATTTCATTCTATATATTTTATCTCTTCATATGTAACACTACATTCAAAGTCCTTTATGTAATCACCCAGCTTGGAAGTGATTAACTCACACATATGCACTTTGATAACAAGGAACATTTAACAATATTGTCTACAAGCCAAAGAGAAATAATATAATTAATTGGAGGCCAAGGGTCCCCCAGGCTTAAGGGCTCCTTATGTTGTCCATGCTTGTTGAGATAATTCACTTAATATTTCTGTTAAAGGATGTGACAAAACACTCCAAGGATTTATTTCTTGTAAACATTAATTAAAATCTTTATAAATTTAGTTCAAAATCATTCAGAAAATGTTGACAAGCCACCTAGAAAAACTAAGTAACAAATTACTACTTTGTTAAATATTAAAATGTTTATAACTGAAGTTTCCTTAGACAATTGTATCATGAACTCATTAAACTAAAAAATGGTGATATATGACCTAGTTCAGCTTCTGAAACAGGACTCAACCAGTACAAATGATGAAGGATTGACCCCAACCAAGGATGGAGGCACATGCTTAAGAAGACTAAGCATGTTTAGAAAGGAAGTTCACTAATCCTTCATCCCTTTTATTTGTGTTTGTTATTTTTGATTCCCTAAGTTGACTTAGTTGAATCAACTTTAGTTGACTTGTTGACCTTTGATTAGGTTTGACTTTTTGACTATAGTTGACTTGACTTAAGCCAACATGTTAATCTATGTTTATTTACTTTGTAGGTTAATTAGGAGTAAGAAAGCAATGCTAGGTGGCGCATGGTGATTAGGGAGCATAAATGATGTGGAGGAGAGAGTAAAGCAAAGGCATAAAGCATAAAGTAAAAGGCATGAAGCAAGTGTACCTATGTACCTTTGGTCTCCTTTGTTTTTAGCACACTTTGGCCACTTTTTAGAGACATATGAGACACATTCTTTGTCTCCTTTTGTGCTAGAACGAAATTAGCCTTGCACACACCATAGTTAGCTCTTTTGTCTCTCATTTTTTGTAACCTTATTTGACCTAGTTTCTAGAAGCTAGGGTTAGGTTTTGTAGAGACATCCTTAGGTATCTTTTATTTGCTTAGAGGCCCCTAAACTCTTCTATATAAGGGGTGCTCCTAGACATGT
>Ga0214544_1006274_pt1 | contig 22100 bp, 13 predicted proteins | sample CNSS3metaG_FD_160074 | JGI IMG/M metagenome (GOLD analysis project Ga0214544, IMG submission 160074) | Root nodule microbial communities from cowpea collected in UCLA plant growth center, Los Angeles, California, USA - CNSS3 | ecosystem: Host-associated > Plants > Roots > Nodule | place: USA...
TTCTGTTATATGGCTATCATGTTCTCTGCAATGGAGCAACGCACATAAGCACAGTGTGAGGGGGCTGATTGTAATCATAAAAAGGCCAGAATTAGTGACTTGATGCAGCGCAAGGTTACTATGACAATAATTAAAACGTGGTTGAGCTGGTTTTGTAGAAAGTATTAAGCTTAAATAAAGGGATGCTTACATATTGCTCTTCCTTTATGATTGTAAATCAAGTCCTGGTTGGAAATTCTATCTGCTGGAGATGCAAATCTATGATTGAGAGTCACAAAGATGGTACATGTGAGTTTGGTTCAGGAAAAAATTTTGTTTTGTTGGAATGTAAAGATATGTAAGAGCATCATTTTGTTCATGATTGTTTGTATAAGGGTTAGAGCACCCCTTAAGTGCTCTCTTTAATTTAATTTAATTCTTTGCTGATAAAAAAAAAAAAATAGTTTATATTAGTGAATCATGGTTAAATTGCTAGCTCCATTGCATATTTAATTTCTGCCCCTACATATGCATCTTCTAGTTGTTATACTTGAGCATTTACACATCCATGATCCATTGTTATGCTTAAATATATTTTGATGTTTGTTGGTCACTATTGTTGTTGTCACAGCTTTAAATTGTTGCTGCCATACGATTTGATGTTGTTGAAATGTGCAATTAGTTAGCAGAACCATAACTCTGCATGAGCATTTCTTGAATTCATTGTTGTTATAGTCTAGGGTTTGCTATCAAGGCTGCATTTGATAGTGGTTTTCAATTCTGATTGCATATGACTTGGTTTGAACTCATTTATATATAACTTGGTCTGATATGAATTTAATTGGAGATCTTGCTACTGTCACAAGTCTGATTTCTTTGTTGCTAATTGGATTCATGTACAATTTCAATTGGCATTGCACTGATTACATTAGGAATTAGCTACATCTATTGTTGCACAATTCTGATTCTGCATTCACGTTTTGACCATTGTTGTCACAGATGGGTTTAGTGTAGCAACCTGGTTTCATGCATAATTGAATTGTCTTGCTGCTGCTAGGTGCTTACTTTAATGTTGACACATATGTTTTAGGCTAATTTGTTGTTGTGTTACTCAGGTTTAATGCTCACATAATCTCATCCAGTGTAGCATCATTTTCTTATTTCCATTCATGCATCCATCTTAGCCATTATGCATTACAATCATTGGCTATCATTCTAAGTGCTTTTCCATCAATCATTTTCCATTCATCTATCTTAACACAACTGCATTGCATATTTTCATTCATGCATATCTTATTATAGTTTCATTGATGCATCTAGATTAGCCTTTTCTCAATAAATTTTGCATTGCTTTTTCTTTTTATTTTTAATTAATTTTTCCCTCTTTGTTTTCTTTTTTGCAAGATTAAATTACCCAAGCTATACTTGATACACCATTTTCTTGGATTTGATACCCAGGGTTTCCCTATACTTCATTAGGGGATTTTGATTTTGTTTAACTCTAAACGCGATTGAAAAATATGATTTAACACTCACTCATATACTTCATATACCAGAATAACACATAGCACCTAGCTTGCACTAGATCACAGAAAAATTTAAACATTTGCAAGATTACCTAAATCTTCCTAAAGATGCCATCCTATCTCTCCCATCTCCAACTAGGAAAAAGACTGTATATATGACTCTTATTCACCTTAAAAAACCTCTGTCATGACCCAAAGTAGATAAATTAGTTGTCAATAGCATCGACAACATCAATAGAAAAATACAAATTTGGCCCACAATTACTGCGTACCCAAATTACTCTCATCCTAAAATAAGTTATGTAGGTGTGTCTTCAAACTTAGAATCCATAGGCAAAATTTTCACAAATAGTCATATGCATGTAATATCTCCATCCCTAAAAGTTGTACAAGACCTACTATGCACCAAACTATTTGCCTTGAATCTGAGGAGAAACAAAAAGCCAATGCTTGAGGCCTCTTCCCAAGTGCCCACTAAAGCCTTACAAGTAGTTGTTAGGGACTGGTCCAAGGTTTACTATCCAAAAAGAAGGGATTCATGAGGGATTTAGCTCAGGAAGATACATTTCATACATGGAGCGAGATGATATAGAGATACAATAACGAGGCTTCCCCATCTTTTTGTACAACCACTCCAATTCAGGTACAAAGACTGCAATCTCCACCATCACCCCTAGACACCATCACGAGACAAAGATTGCTAAACATTTTTCTTGTTATTACTTGATTGTGTGCAGAGCAAAGGTTTCAAATTGATTTGTTCGATGGTGAAATGTACAATTCAGGTTAAGTTTTATGTATAAAGGGAGCTAGACTTGTCTTGGTAAAATCTTTTTTTTTTATTCAAGGATGCTATGAAAACCTGTTTTATGAATACCTATTTTATGATATGGAATGGAAGTTTGAAAGTGTTTTATATTGTAATTGTTATTTTCATAAAACTCAGATTTTTTTATATATGCGGAAGAAATATGCATCAGAGATTTATGTCCTATTTTCTTTTATATAAAAGATAATATGTTGTTAGTGATGTAATTATAGAAAGTACAGTAGAAGTAGAATTATGTTTTTGGGTTCAACGTGTTGTTTCTTAATATTATATATATATTAGGTATGATATAAAAGAAAAAAAAATTAGATGCAGTGGTTTTATAATAAATTTGTGTGTGCTTAAAGTTAAAGAGTTTGTTTTATGAGTTTTGCATTCACGATTTTCATGATTTTTTTCTAAATCATTGCATCAGTACAAAATTTGTGGTTGGTATATACTATGTATATATATTCAATATTAAAAGAGTGACTTTTAGCATTACGCGTATGAAATTTTGACATTGACATTTTGGTGGCACCGTTTACTTTGATTTGTTGTTGCCAAAAAATATTTGATTTGACATTGACATTTTGTACCATGTTTAAAAAAAATAATAATAAAAAATGAAGAAAAATATAATTGCGACTATGTTTTTCTTTTTTTTTTATTGCAGCTTGGAGGTGGCATTGGGATTTTTTCTATAAAAAAAGGCAGAAAAAAGTTTGTGTTTGGTAGTAATTTTGGTACTGTAAGGTTGACGTTCTTTTGCTTTGGTATAAAAAATTTGGAATGTTGCTTGTGTAAGATGCAGAGAGAGGAATTAAGTGATACGTATCGTATTTTCGGTAGTTAATAGTAAAAGAGTTTGGCCATTTGCGATATGGCTTTGTTTTATCATTTGTTTACACCAAGTTTGATGCGGGGAGCAGTAGTATGTGTAATTACTTTTGAAGGTTATGCCTTATGATGTTTCTATTTACCAATTCAGATTGCTCTTGTTGTTAAGATTTAGTTTTATTGTTGTTGTTTCAAAACTAGATAGTTATCATTGTCTTAAACTAATTTGTTGTTGCTGGTTTTAAATGAAATGTTGTTGTTGTTGTTCACTGATTTAGATTATTGTTGCTGTTAAACTTAGTTTTGCTGTTGTTATTTCAAATATAGAATATTGTTGTTGTTTTACATCAAATTGTTGTTGCTATCTTAAAAATTGTGTGCTATTGTTGTTTTTATGAGAATGGTGTTGTGGTTGGTTTAAAAATGTTGTTGTATTTGTATTAATTGGTGTAGAATTTTGATGTTTACGAGGTTCGTAATTGGATGTTCTAACGTGTAATCATTACGAAAAGGGAGGTTCGTAATGGTTATAATTATGTGTGAGAATTACAAGGAGGGAAGTTTGTAATGAATGTGCTCACACTTCAGTTGTTTTCTGAGCGGAGAGTTTCCTAAATAGTTGTAGTTCATGCATGATGACTACGAGCGAGAAAGTTTGTACGTGGTTGACTACGAGTAGAGAGGTTCGTAGGTGTTTTTACAATGAGTGGAAAGGTTTGTAGGTGGTTGTGTTATCCGTAAGGCTCCGGTAGAGCAAGATAATGTATGTTTGACTAGTATTTGTCCATCCGTAATGTTCCAATATAGCAGCTAGAACATGGCTAGGAATATTTGGTGGTGTGGTATCTTGTGGGTTTTATGAGTTTGTGGTCGACTTAATCCCTATGATGCAATGTCGTTGGGTTTTATTGATATCTGGTGATATTTGTATGGTTGGGTGAGATAGACTATGTTATATCTGTGATGTTTTGGCTGGTGTAAGCTCATCCTTTCTGTTTGTGTTTGTGTGATGATCTTGGGGCTTGTCATGTGTGAGCATATGTTATTTCAGATGATGTTGGCGAGGCATAGGCAAGGAGATGCGAGGTAGCTATGCATATTATTAAAAGAACTGCTTTATTTAAATATTTTATTAAAGTTGGATTAGAATAATGTGGTGACAAGCTGAGTTAGATTTCAGTTATGTATTAAAGGTTTTAAATTTACCCACATTTGGAAATGGTGCATGCACTCTTTCACCCTCCCTTCTATGTGCTCTAGGTATAGGAGGTTGATAATATTGATTGACAATTCTACTATTCTCCTCAAATAATGTGATTGTGTTGAGTTTTGGAGCTTTTCTTAGAGCTCCTACTTTGCCTTATCTCTTCTTGTACTTTTTTTTACATTAAGAATTCTAAGGTCTTCTTCTAAGGTAGCAAAATATTTATCTCTTTCAACTCTTTCTTTTTCTTTCAAACGAGTTTCTTGCTTTTGCCAAATTTTTAGTGATTTTAGTTCCTTGGCCAAATGTTTGAAACTTGGTTGGGCCTCTTCACTAAGATCACCACCAATTTGGTAAGACAGTGCCTTAGACATTCTTAAGGTTTTTGAAATATGCAATGCACAAACAAACTTGTATTTCAAAAATAAATTCCTTAAGAGATATAAGGAGGCAAAAGGGACTCAAGTTCACTTCTAGGAAAGGGAGGAAAATCACTAAGAATTACTTAATATCCAAGCCTTTCCTAGCCAAAGTTACTTCAAACCCTGAACCTTTAAGCCCTTACCAACTAAAAACGTTTGCAATTTGATAAAAGATGTTCTAGTTAGGTGATAGGATTGAGCACCAAAGACTCGTCTAAGACACCTAACTAGGCCAAGAGCAACAAGTACAAAAACAATAAAATTTTACAACTAAAAAAGTTGCAATACAATCAAATTGGTTCTTCTCTTTTCCAAGTGTGTCTCTCCTTCTCTCCTTGTGTCCTTCTCAAGGCTTCAAGGTCCAAAGAAGTCTTGAATCCCCAAAGATGTTATCTCTAGGTTCGACCTCCCTCTAAAAGTTCCTACAAAAAAATAATCCAAGCCAAAACCGAGAGGTAACAATTCAAGGAGAAAGCAGATAAAGGCCAAAATGAACAGAAGCTCTTCAAAAGGAGTTAAGATGAGACAACACCGACAGTGTTGAACAAGACAAGTGATAAAGTCTTTTTGTCGCCTATAAGACTTAGTTAAAACCAATTTCTCCTTAAAAATGCAGTATAGGGAGAACCTTGGGAATCAATTCGTGGAAATGGTTAAAGTCAAATGCAAAATTTGTGCTTGAATTGTGGTGGGGAAATTTATTCAAAACCAACACTTAAAAACTAAAACTCAAAATCATCAAATGAAAGAAATGCTATAAACTATGCATGAATGCATGACATGCAATGCATAAAATGGTAGGCAATGATGAATTAGCTAATCCTAAATGCTCAACACACGTGTAATGATCAAAACTAGGCTAATGCAATGGTTAAATTGGCCAAAATTCATCAAATTTGAAATCTGCCCAAAATCAAGAACATGTTCATAAGCCAAGTGCATGGTAACCTTGGATTGGGATCTGTTGATGATGCAATTGAAAATGTAATGATGCCGAATGATTATAAATGATCTCAATTGCATTTAGAAATTGGAATAACTCGATTTGGTGCACTAGATGCAATTGAAAATGTAATGATGCAGAATGATTGTAAATGATTTCAATTGGAATAGCTCAAAATTGTAGCAAGAATGCAATGAAAGGGAGAAATATGAGTGAAATGAGCTTGTTTACTACCATTGGTCTTGAATCCAACCCATTTATGTTGTTTACTCCAGAAACTAGATTTGGTAAGGTAGGATGGAGTTTAAGCTCAAAAAGTGGTAGCCAAGATGGTGTTTTAGTGGAAAATGATGATGAACATTATGAAATCATAGGCCAAATGAATAGTACTGAAATTTTCATTCATTGAAGCTCAAATCCATATTACAATACCAAAAATGAGTACAAGGAGTTTCCCCAACCTTCCTCTCACCAAGGCTTGAGCTATCCAAGCTATCCAAGCAGTGGTCCATGCACATGCTTTTACTTTTGATAACATCCATTTTTACCTCTTTTTTGTGTGTTTAATATCTTGAATAAATCAACTTTTTCCTAGCTTTTATCATGTTATATTCTCAAGTTTAGTGTGTTTTGTATTATTTTATGTTTTAGTTGTTTTATGCTTGTTTTACCTCTAGTCTATATTTTGAATGTGTTAAATAAGTTAATAGGAAGCATTTGTAGAGGAGGAAAAGCAAGAACTCAAGGGAGCATGTTTTGGACAACAAAAGTTTGATTTTGTATCAAATACCCACGTTAGGCGCTAAGGAATCGCGCCAACTGCTACAAAGTCAGAAATGAAAATTAGCTGTAGAGCATCAGAGTGCCTAGCGGTGGAAAAGTGCCACCAGGCGGTGACCAGCAGCGCATGGCGGTAGAGGAATGTCGACAAGTGATGACTCTCTAGAGTTGCCTTTTAGGCAGTTTTACTAATAGTGCCTGGTGGTGCTGAAATGGCGCCAGACGGTGACGATGTTGAAAATGGGTATTTAAACTTATTTCTCACGAGGGTTTGGGAGATTCCTCATTTGGCACGATAGAGAAAAACTTTTGGGTGCTTGAAGAGCCTCTTGGAGGTTGCTAGGGGTGTTGGAAAGCTTTTTCACTCCTTAGGTTTTCTTCTCCATTCATGGTGGTTTTCCCCCTTTTGGGATAGGAGAGGAAGATGGGTAGCGAATTGGAGATGGAGACGCGGAAGGAAGTGCAATTGAAGCATGGAGCAGTTGCGAAGAACCTTGGGAGAGTGCCTGGATCTTCTCTTTGGTTTTCATCTCTTCCCTTTCTCTTTTATTTGTAAACCTAGGTTCTCCACCATGTCGAGCTAGACCTTGTTGTTGAGATTCGATGTAATGAACATATTTATATGTATTTTTGTGTTGTTAATATACATATACTTTTCCATTTCAATGTTAGTATTTGATTTCCATGCTTAATTCTTGCTTTGGTTTGGCCATCCATGTATGACTTGTGGTTGTTGAGGTGTTGGAAAATATCTTTTGAACCTAGAATGGAACTTAAATCTACTGATAGAACTTGATTCATTAGTAATCTTAAGACTCTTGGACTTAATGCATGATTGTTTGTTGATGATGCAAGGGGTTGGGCTTTGATGAGTTATCATAGGTTCAAAGTCACTAGAAATAGGATTTTGAGCATTCTTGTGAGTTGATTTTGACATGAATATGGAATTGAGATGTTTGTGAATGAATGGGAATGAAGTGAATGAAATCTAATCTTTACAAGTGTAAATACTCTATGTTAACTTTCTTGTTACACACAAACTGTTTGATAAAATACCAAAGAGTTTTATTATGTTTTTGTGATCTTTGTTGTCTACTTGAGTTATGATTTGTGAGAGTTGTTATGTGTTGCACACGTCCCTGTGGAGAGAATGATACTTATTACTTACTACGTGCAATCGGTGCACTTGTCATTTTTCACCAACAACTTTTTACTTTTGTACTTTTTCTTTGCTTTTCCTTTTGCACCTTTTGTCTCTTATCTTTTCTTTTATTTTCAGCACACATAAAAACCACTACACACCACAAATATGATTTGAAAAACTATTTTGGAAGCGTGAAAGTTCAAGAGACACAAAATGAAAGAAAAACCTACTAGAATCAAAATAGAGCATGAAACTAGTTCAAGAGACAATAAATGGAAGAAAAACCTACTAGAATCAAAATAGAGCATGAAACTCAAGCAAACATAAGAGAAACTTAACTCTAAGAACTAGCCAATGATCTAATGACAAGTATGAACTCAAAAATGTAAAGTAAAAGCACTCAAATGGATGTATATAGTGTACTTTTAAAAACCAAGTTGAACATATATTTTTGTAATTTTTGCAAAGCTCAAACTAGGAGAAAATGACATCAAAATGACTACACGTGACTCTAGACAACATGGATGGATTTAAAAATAAAAATTACCCAACACAACATCAATAATGAACTATATATATGAATAAAACACTCAACAAAAGATAAGATCACACAACAACACATCTATATCAAAAACTAGTGTTAAAAATCGAATAATTCAAAGAAGAACAAGAAACTAGAACCACGAAAAACAAAAATATGGACTTGGAAATGAAGACAATAAAGGGAACACATGAACAACAAATAAAATCAATAAGATAGGTAGGACCAAGAAATTTAGCTCTTGTAGAACCAAATCTCTTGATACCAAATAATAGCCCCCTACTCAAGCTAAGTTAGGCCAAATTTAGAAGATTATGGCTATGGTGGTGGTGAGTTTGTGAAAGCAAGGTGATAGAGTTATAATGCTCTTTGTTTGGTGGTTAATGTGTTGGAATGAAGATGATTGATGGTTCTCTTAGGGCGGTTGAACCAACTCTAGAGAAGGGTGGCTAGAGGGACTTCATGGGATGCTCTAGCAATGACTAAGAAACAAGTTTACGGCACAAAATAATTTTGGCCAAATAAAATTATACATCTGAAAGTTACAATACATTGGGCGAGACACCTCTATTTATAGGAGAAGTGTCTCCAAAGTTTGTAGAGACAAAACCCTAAAAATCTCATCTTGGCACTAAACCCTAAAAATCTCATCTTTGCCATTCAAGGTACAAGTCTAGAAATCCTCTCCATTGAAAGCATAACACATGGCCATTAATCTTCTCCTATAGGAGAAGAACATACGGCAAAAGCATATGTCTCACAAAAGAGAACAAGTTGGAGACCACTCTAACCAAGAGCCCACAAGCTTCTAGAAACTCCCCTTCATGTGTCTCTCACCTTTGTCCAAAACCCTATACTACATGACCCATGATACAAGGCCCAAATGGAAACATATGATTTTAAAAATTAAACTACACCTACCTTAGAGATAAAAAAACAAGAACGATCTTGTAGTCAAATCAAAGCCTTCTGAGTCTAGTTTCTAAAAAAAAAAGATTGAATGCATTTGGAGCTTTGCGCAGAAAGTTATGACAAATATAATGAGATATCCATCTCCTTCCACGATGATGCCATATCCTCATGTATGCACTTGGTCATGGCTAAGGGTTACCATAAACTTGTCTACTGCTTACACTTGTTTAATACTAAGACTCGTCTAACGCATGTCCTAGACTTCCAACTTTTATAAATACTTATAAAACCTAAACATTAATATGAAACATGTGAAGATATTTCTCTAGAATATGTATCTTGATTTGCAAAACATATTTGTTAGGCACTTCAATTTTATGCATCAATTATATATTTTGCTTTACTCATCTACTATTGTATGTCATATAACCAAAGACTTTCCTTGTTTTGTAGTAAGAGTGTTTTTGTGTACTTCAACGAATTGAATAAAGCTTAGACTTTTTGTTTTGTATTGCAAGATTTGAAAACAATAAGGAGATAAAGAATAAAAAGAATTTTCATACTGGTTCATGAGTGCATATTTATGCCCTCATTTAGCCTTTAGTTTCTTAATTGTTTTTGTTTTGAAAATGGTATTTTAATTAGAATTTATTTTAAGATAGCTAAATGAGCTTGAGATATAAAAACATGTTAAAACTAACTTTTTAGTTGCATAAATGTTCTTTGCATATTCTGAGGTATTTTGATGCATCTGATGCTAACTTCATGGATGAACTAAGCTATGGGAAATCAAGTCAAGAATTGAATGGAGAGGGCCAAAGAATCATGAAAAAGTGAAGAAATGATGTTTTTTGAAAACATGTTTGGTTGGACCAAGCAGTTTTCTCTATCTTTTTACAAAAAAGGTCCAACCCAATTTCTATATAAAGAGAATTAGGGAAACACATCAAGGGAGTTGAGGAACCCTTTGGGGGACCTAATTTCAACCTTTCCCTCTTCTTTCACGTCCTCCTTTCTACTTTGTTCTATTTTTATGTTATTTCTATCATCCATGGAGTGCTAAGTCTCTAGGTTGATTATGTTGTAATTTGTTTACTGAATTCTAAGGTTAGATGGAATAAATTTGTTTGTTCTTTTGATTATTTTTGTGATTTATATTTATGTGTCTTTTTCCTCCAAATCAAGTAAAAGTAATGATTTTTACATTATAACTAGTTAACACTATGTTAATCTACATGCATAGTAAACATATGAGTCAAAGAGTTTTTAATTTTAATTGAGACTATAATTTGACTAAAGTTATAAACTTTCATATGATTGGATGAGTTTTTGCCAATAATTGAGATTGGACTTTAATTAAAGCTAAAAAATTTAACAAGAATTAATAATGACAATACTTTCATTAATTAGCTTTTACTTTATAAAGAGATAAAATAATAACAATGATTAAACATAGTAAAATTTGATTGAGATTGTACTTTGGTTAACTTTACTATGAATAATCTTTAAAGTTTTATCTTTTAATTGAAATTGTACTTTGGTTAATAATGAGAATAATAAAAAATTATAATTGAGACTTTACATTAATTGATTTAAAAATTTGAAATAACAATTAATTAAAAAATAATTGTATTTTGAAAGAATAGTAGAATTAACATATTTTATTTATCATTATTTTTATCCTTTTTCAATTTTATTTCTTTATATCATTTATTATTATTTTTATTTAATCTTTTATTTATCTAATTTATCTTTATTTTCTTGTACTATTTTTATTTTATTTCACTAACACTTTTGTATAGTTTATATAAGAACTAATTTGTTAAGAATTAGTTACATGTTCGTCGGGAGACGATTTCGGGTTATCTTTACCATACTAATATTTTTACTACTTTCTTAACCATACTGAAGTTGTTATAAGTAGTATTAATTTGATAGTTTCAACGACAACGTTATCAAATTTGGCGTCATTGATGGGGAACACAGTTAGAATTTTTATCACTTTGGTTCTTATTTTATTTTTATTTTTTATTATAACTAACATTTTATTTTTCTCTATTTTTCTAAAATTTATTTTATTTTATTTTCTTTAGTTATTTTAATTTGGTGAATTTATTATTTTTCTTTTTTATCATAATTTTTGTAAGACTCTCTTATTTAAGCCCAAATGTTAAAGGGTTACCCCAAAATCTAATGGGCCTAAGGGTTGGCCCATAGGGTGTCAAAGGCCCCTAAAGCAGCCTAACCCTTCCATTCTACATTCATTTGCAAAATCATTGCCCTTACTCCTCCTCCCTTTTCTCTCTACAGAACTTCTGCTAGGGTTCGAGATTCATCCAAGTTTAAGTGAGTTCAACCTCTTTCTTCCACTCACGTAAGTTATTTTAATGCACACTCTTTTCTTTTAGTTTGACCTTCGTGATTTCTGTTAGGGTTCCTTGTAATAATCTCGTCCTCCATCTGTATTAAAGTTTTCAGCTCTTAAATCTACTCCAGGAGCTATCGTGCTCATTCGCTTAAGTGTGAGAGTCATTTGGCTAGCTCTTTCCCGGTAACGGAAGCTAGGGTTTTCATATCTTGGTTGTATGTTGGCTGTTTTACCCTTGTTTTGTGATTAATATGATTGGATAATGCTTGAGTGCAAATGAATATGAACTAAATAATGTTTGAAGTTGGTGTGTTGCCACTATTATGTGAAACAGGAGAGACGAACAGCTACTTTCGCCCAAGCGGGCTCATCTCGCCTAGGCGAGAGTCGCAGAAACTCACCCAAGATTTTTGCTCGAGTACTCGTTCAGGAGAGCAAATTGAGTTTTGAGCAAAAGACAATCTCGCTCAAGCGTGATGTCCTCGCCTAAGTGAGCGTTTGCAAAACCTCACAGGACCTCTGTCATAGTCTCGCCTAAGCGAGAGCCTGCAACTTGAGCGAGGGTACTCCTCTCACCTGAGCGAGGGCTTCTGGCTTGAGCGAGATCTGTTGCAGGCCACATTGTTTTCCTCACATGGTTGTTATTAATTATTTGATTGGTTGGTTTGCTTTATTTAAAGTATGAGGCGTGCAAATATGCATGAAATATCTAAGGTTATGAATTGGATTGATGTGTTGGTATGATTTGGGCATGTAAAACGAATGAGATGGTTGGTAATGAAAGTGGCATGGTCTTGGTATGAGATATGATTCTATATTAATGGATGAAACATGGTCTTGGTATGTTTAGGGCGTAATTCCACGATAATTTCGTGGTGGTGCCTCCTTTGGTTAGGGCATAATTCCATGAATCTCTAGGTGAGATCTCATGGTGATGCCTCAGTTGGTCGGGACGTAATTCCATGACCCTTGTTAGTGGAAGTTCATGGTGGTGATCCATTTATATAATTTAGTAAGGATTCAAGGTAAGAATTGCATCCTAACGCTCTAAAGAGTCAGTTAGTCTCACATAGAGTGTACTGACTCGAGTGGTGAGAGTAGCAGAAGGCCTGGAACCCATTAAGGGCTAACCTTGTGTGTGGGGGATGAGACACTAGAACAACTAGCTCGGTAGAGTAGTAAAAGCCGCCACAAGTGCAAGCATCTGCTGAATCCGACTAATTATATGTATTCAGATGAGTCGTGTCTTGAGTCTTAGTGTATTGTTTGCAAGTCATAACATGATTGGTTGGCACATATATCTTGGTCTATAAAATTGTATGTACTTGTATGATAAACAATTTTCTTCTCTAGCTTACCCTTTGCTTGTTTGATTGTTGTGTGTGTGATTTTCTCTCTTTGCGATGATCATCAATTTATTGATGTGAGCAGATGCGAGAAATACTTGTGGTTAACAGGGAAATGGTGACTCTGCTGCATAGCCTGCTTGGACTGGATTTTCGTTTATTTGGGCTTTTCTCTAGGGCTATAGCCATGTAGTGTCTTGTCTTTATGTTTTCGTTGGATAACTGTAAGGAGTAGTGTCTTTCTCCAGGACCTTGCTTCTATTACTATTTTGTGTAATGTTTCATTTAATTATATTATATTTTAAATGGGGCATTACAATTTTTATATAGTTTTTGTTTTCCAATAATGCAAAATAATTTTTCGTACGAAAATAATCTACAGTTTAATTTTCAAAGGAGTTATGATCAATATTTTCAGCAACCTTTGTTAAACAACATTATGATCCATATTTTGGATCGTCTTTTATGAATTATGATTATCCTCCATATTATGAGCAACAACAATATGATCCATATGGTTACCAACAACAAACATAACCATCTAATACAATTAGAGAGGCCACTTTAGAAAATATGATGAGAATGATGGCTGAAATGAAGGAGCATATGGATGTCATGAATCACACAAATCAATCAAAATTTGCAAATGATGATTGTTAACCATCAAAATTTGCAGAATCAGTAGGGATAATATATCGATAATGTGATCAAGTACAATATTCAAATTTTAAATGAATCAACAACAGAATCACATCACATTGATATATCTACTTATGAATGATGATGAGGGTTATCTTTACCCAAACTAATTTTCTTTACTACTTTCCTAAAAATACTAATATTATTATAAATAGTATTAATTTGATTGCTTTAACGACAATATTATCATTCACCCCTAAATCTCGAGCTACGTCTAGTTTTCTCTGAAACACCTTGCTTAAGAGGTTTCACTAATCAAAAACACTTTATTACAACAAGCACAATCTCTCTAGACACAATACATGTATCAAGCAAACTATCGCAACCAGAATTGTGACGAGACGACAAACCAAAAAGAAATGAGTTTGAAAAGAGGGTTTTGACTTGTCACCATAGTTTATTATTGAAATCTATGGAAAACCATGAAGATAAAGCAAGTCTACAAAAAACCAGAATTATGGGTTCGATAGTCGATTATGCATAGGGAAGGTATCAACACCCTACAGCGCCCGTCCAAGGGAACCTTTAATTAAGCTTGCAAAGTTGATGTGGTTTTCAAAATATTAATTTTCTCCAAAAATAATAAGACAATAATACTAAAAAGAAACAATTTTTTTTTTGTTTTTTTGGCCCGACAAAGATTGATCTTGATCCTATATATTCTCATTCAAAATGAGAAATTAGGATTACGTAGTTCTTTTGAGAAATTTGGAATACTATTTAGAAAATGATTTGATTCTTCTTGGAGGTGAACCTGACAAGGTCTGACCTTGATCCTACGTATCTCTATTCACAATGGAGAATTAAGGATCATATAGTTCTTAAGAAAGACTATTTGTTGGAAAATGTTGATATTTTTATATTTTAAATTTTTTGTATTTTTTGGTGTTTTTGAATTACTTGAAAATAGGTATAATACAACGCAAGCAGCCAAACAAACAACAAAAGATGAAAGAGAAAAATATTTTTGGTATTTTGAACAAAGGAGAAGGACAACAATATTAGGAAGATACGAGCGGTCACACGAGTACTTAGGCCTTTAAAACGTATTTAATTATTTGGGAAAAGAAAAATCTTAAGTACTAGGACGATGTGACAATCTTAAGTGTATTTAATTATTTGAAAAAGAAAGATGTTAAGTGCTAGGACGATGCAAACGATCACACGAGTACTCACACCTATAAAAGCGTATTTAAATATTTTTCATATTTAATTTTATATTTTTATATTATGAAAACAAAAGTTAACGTTAGAAGAAGGAATGTTAAAAAACAAGTGAGGTGCTAAAATGATGTGAAAGTTTACAAACAAGTGTTTACAAAAACAAAATAAATACCTAAAATAGAAAATAAATCTTAAATAGAAATTAAACACAAAAACAAGCCCAAGAACAATAACCAAAGACATAGGGGGTGCGAGATTACTACATGTGGGGGTGCATAATGTAAAATAAAACAAGCCGAAAACAACAACAAAGCACCAAGGGGTGTGTGATTAACAGAATATAGGTGTACCACACCTAGCCGGCCTAGCCAAACACGCTTCTCATCCTTTGTCGCTATAGCTATACCAGCAAAGACTAGGGGATTGGTGTACCACACCTACCCAGCTTAGCCTGATTATAGTCATAAAACCCGTCTACATAGCCCCCAAAGACGCAAATAATCGCCATGTATGAACGAGTAACAGTACCCGACCTAAGTCGCTAAAGGGTAACCGGCATATGTCGCTAACTTAGGATAACTAAGCAAGAACTTGAAAAATTTAGAGAACTACCAGCAAGGCCCCTAAGGGCCCACGATAATCGAACTAAGGGGCCTGGCCTAAGACCCAGGCCCACCTACGACCCAAACAGGGGCCCAGCCCATGACATGGCTAGACATAATTAATAATCTATAAATATGTATAGACCGCAACAATTAAATGTACGCATTCATTACTCCCTTAATTACGAGATTTGACTTTTTGAGAGCTTTTTGCTTACTTGAGCGTCAGAGTCTCTTCCGCAATTAACCCCTCTCGGGTCCAAACCGGTCCAAATCGAGATACCCACATATGACATATAGCAGCCGGGAGGAAGCTTACTGAGGAGATTCCGGATTGAGGTAAGGTAACGCTTGTGTCTGACATATCCTATTTGTTCTCCGCAAGAACATTATTTATTATTTAATAATATATTACGAGATTCAGTTTAACTTAATTTAATTCAATTATATGTAAACACTATTTTTTTATTGCTAAGTAATGATGTATGCAATAAAGACATATATAGGAAAGTGTGTTAAGTATTTTGCTAATATTGCAATAAATATAAGTTATCACTTTTAGGAGCGTGACATAGATATGTTTTTAATATCGAAAGGACACACTTAATTTTTTCAATACTATTTTTTCAGCTTTCAAGATACATGTTTTTTCATCTTCTTATAAACTCATTATTTTAATTAAATAATAATAATATTATTAACCATAATAATAATAATAACCTTAATAATAATAGTAACAAATATTTTTAATGTTTACAAGTAAAACATATATTTATACTTATCCATGTCATATATGATTGAAGATTTACTTTTAGTATATAATCAGTTAATCTTTATTATATAATCGCTTAAACATAAATATTGAACTTCAAATTCCTTTAACTTATATATTAATATGCATTTTTGGTAAAGTGTAAAGCGATTAGGTCAAATTTAAATAAATAGAACACTTAAAAAATATACTTGATTTCACAAAATAAAAAATACTTTTGACCTTCTTCATATATACTTATCTATCTATCAACTTAAGAAAACTTTAATTGATTTTGGGAAAATTGAAAATTCAGTTTTTGATAGTTTGATAAACTAAAAATTTTGTTTCTTTTTTTTAATTTAAACTAAGCTTCTTAAGGAAGCTTTGTACTACTTCCAATACTGCTACAGTCTCCATCAATAATTATCACAGCAAAGTGTGCATGTTCTTCAAATGATTACCAAGTTCTTCTTTTTGTCTTTGGGATTTGAAATGAACATTTTGTATTATTTACTGACTCTAAAATTTTAATTTTTTATTTATTTTTATATTAATATTTTTATTAAAATTATTAATTGAATTTGTATTTCAATAATTCAAAAGTTCAACTTCAATTTTGTATTGGTAACTGAAAGTCCAACCACATGTCAAACCCTCATCTTGGTAATTGTAGTCCACATTTAATTGTTATGTTGACTCATTCCTTCTTCATGCTTTGGAAGAAGACATATATTTTTTAGATAATGATATTTTGACCCCTTTTTTTAGACTCAGTTATAACTCATCATTCCAACCACCCTTAGAACATCACATCACAAAAAAATAGATAAATAAAGGGTAATTAAAGTGGTGGGTTAAAAGTGGGTCAAAATATCATCATCCATATTTTTTCCAGGTTGAGAGTCACAAAATTAACATCAATGCCAAAGTTCTTTACAATATATTATAATTGGAAAATATGATATTTTATTTTTTTATTTTCCAGATTATGAAAATATGTGTTTGAAATGGGTAAAAAACGGATATTAAAAATGGATACCCGCTACCCGTGGGTAGGAGTATTTTTGATACCCGCATGTTAACGGGACGGGTACGGGTATCATAGTATCCGTACCTGTGGATACTCGTACCCGCTAAACTTACACCCCTTGACATTATTCTCTTTCATTTCTTTGAAATTGGGCATATACATCAAACCTTATATAGACAATGATGTTTATGGTATGCTTGTTGTCAAATGATGGAATTAAAATAAGAATACTTGACACGTGACAATTGAAATTTATTATTTGTTTATTTTGTTTATTTTGTCAGGAATCCATCGGAGAGAGTAAGTTTGTTGATCAAAACACTAATTAAAAAATTTCCATTGTGTTCAACGTCATTTTATATTTACTTTTACAATTATTTGGACTTGTATCAACTTGAGTTTATTTGAACTTTATTTAAAATTTATGACAATGATGCATTTTATTTTATTTTATTTAAATTTATGATTAAATATTTATTTTTTAAATAATTTTGCAAATACCCATGGGTACCCGTGGATACCCGCGGATATGAAAAAAATAGGCGGGTACCCGCATAATGGATACCTGATGGATATGGATACGGGTATGGGAAAAATATTTATCCAGCGGGTAGGGTACGAGTGAGCTACTACTCGTACCCTACTCGTCCCGTTGACATCCCTAGTTCATACAATGCAAATAATAATATTATTAAATTTTATAACCAAAAGAATAAATATAAAATTTTTCTTCTACAAAATATATGTATTAGCTGAACATCACACAACATACCAACCATTATGATTTTGTTGGACTCGATGAACATTGCAAAAAATCAATCAAATTTTTAACATTCAACTTACCTTATCTAGATTAAGTAAATGAATAGAATTTTGGAAAAAAAATTGAAATTATGATGCCTGGATGACATCTTCTTCCTCAGAAAAACTAAAACTCCAAAGTCAATAAACTCTTGGAAAATAAAAAATACTTTAGATATTTTTATAAAATACTTTAGATATTTTTATTCAAGTTTTTTAATATACATAATCAGTGACAAAGCTTTTATGGAGCTGGAGGGCATGGCCCCCAAATATTTTTTATTTTTTTTTAAATTATATATATGTTTTTGAAATTTTTTAAATTATAAATAGTATATTTTAGAAATTGATGAAAATTATATTATGGTTTTTTATTTCTTTTATAAAATACAATATTTAATGCTAATAAATAATAAAACATAAAATCAAATATAACAAAGAATACAAATATTTATGTTTAATTATTTTTTTTATCTATGTTTTCATCTAAAAATATCAAATTGTGACTAATCAATTGGGATCAAATTGAGACTAAAAAAAAAAACTGGAGAACCTTGATATTTTTGTAAATAGTAACCAAAAGAGTAATTAAACAAAATATTGATTAAGATATTTTTTATTTACTTTCTCATTGCCTATTTAGTTTTGAACTCTCGTATTTTTTTTTTGTGTTTTTGAAGAAAAAATAAAGTTAGACATATACTCATTATTTTTGCTCTTATTTCTTATTTGTTTCCTTCCTTTCTCGAATAACAAGATGTAACTCTCTTGTCTTACTTCATAATAAAATATTAGTTTAGGAAAATAGTTATTAAAATTATTATTTTTTATCTCATGAGTATCTTGTATATTCATTTTTTATTATTATAGAAGTAAAAAAATAATGTATTATGTGTTTTTTCATAACCGATATTTAATTGTGACTTGACTACAATATATTTTTCTTTTAATAATTACGTCTCTAAATTTTTTATTAGATTATAATAAATTATTTTTTAATATATTTAAAAAAAAGTATATTGATGAAGTATAAAATAATAAATGTTTTTTTAAAGTGATAAAAGAAAAACTACGTGAAGATGAAAAAACAAAATAGATTCTACTTCTTCACATATTTTGAAACATTATACTAATGATCAAATCTAATGATTCAATTGTTCAGTTAGAGAAGTTATTTTTTGCAAACATTATACTAATGATTCAATCAAAATCAATTAATCATATTATTTTGGCCCCTCAAAAACTCTTGATCAAGATCCGCCACTGTACATAATAGTTATGATTATGCATGTCATCATAATACCAAGTGTAAATTTTTAATTAAAAAACATCAAAGTATTATATAGTAAGAAAAAAAATTCTTAATACATATTTTTAATTTAAAAATAATAAAAATTAAATATATGTTATAATACATAATAATAATAATAAAAATAATAATATGTAATAATAATAGAATAACATATTAGCTCTAATATAATAATAATAATAATAATAATTAAAATATAGTGTAAAATAATAAATAAGTAACTGAATAATGACCTTGTAAATAAATTAAAAATAAATAAAATATTAAAAAAATATCCTTTACAATTTATTTTATGCAATTGTATTTTAAAACAAAATCAATTATTAAGTTAATTATACTATTTACAATTTCTTATTTTAAAGTAAAGTTTGTAAATAAAGTTTGAAATATGAATTTGTGCTAAAAGATAACAATTTTACCGTATGAATTCACTAGACGAGTCCATTCTACTATTTATATTTTTTTTCACTGTTTTGTATTTTCAAAGGAAATGATAATATTAGTATTAATATTGAATATTCATTAACTTTCTTTCCTAAATTTTAATAATAATATTAATGTTAAAAATTTATTATTATAAATATTTTTAAAATAAAAATAAATAAATTTTAAAAATTTTAAAATACTAAATATGGTTCAATGTTCACACTTGAAACAAGTTTCTAGACATACCAAGCAAAAGATATTATTATACAATTAGACTTCTCTGGGATGAAGTTTTCAGTGTCCTTTATGTTTTTTTTAGACTAGGTCTCAACATGTTGTAACGTCCCATTTAATGAACAAACTTAATTAAATGAAACATCACATAGAATATAACTTAAAGAGCAATGTCATGGAGTATAAATGTCACTCCTTACAATTATTCAAAATACTTGGAAGAAAACTAAGACACACCACGATGCCATTAACAAAACAAAAGAACAAGAATAAACATTTGACAGTTATCCAAAATACATGCTCGTAGAGCAAAGATAATACATAGGCCACAATCTTAAAGAGTAGTCGGAGTAGGGAATCCAACCCAATATTAGCTACGCTGTGGAGTTTTCATCACCCTGATGACCACTAGGTGTTCCGACATCTGCTCACATCAATAATTTGATGATCATCGCAAAAGGAGAAAACCACACGCAAAAAAAAAAACAAGAAACAGAAAGCGTAAGCTAAAGTAAAAAGGTTTAATCATACAATTTAGCATGCAATTTGATATCACTGTCGTTAAGCGATCAAATTACCACTACTTAAATATAGCAACTTCAATATTACTAAATTAGTAGTTGTAACATCCCTAAGGAATATTACTAATTTTAAACAGATAAAATAGGAAATAAAAATAAAACCTCATTTAAAATGATACCATTTCCAAAAACACGGGAAATTAAGAACTTTAATATAACATAATTCATATGTTCGCGATAACAGTATTACAAAATCCATCAAAATTCCACATAATAAATTTTACATCAAAAGTCTAAAAATAAAAATCCGTTCAAAAACTCAGGTACCCCCTGAATTCTGCCTCTAAGCATATCCTAGCCCACCTGTCAAATCATCTGCTCCCGGTGTCGCCACCTAGATCGCGACGGGACGACAAACTAAAAATAAGTTAATTTGGAAAAAGAGATTAGAAGTCGCCACCATAGTTTATTCAAGAAAACTATGGAAAACCATAAAAATAAAATAAAGTCTGCGAAAACCAAATTTTGGGCCCGGGAGTCGGTTACGCGTAGGGAAGGTATTAGCACCCTACAGCGCCCGCCCAAAGGCGGTACCTTTAATTAAATTTGCAAAAGAGATGTGTTTATTTTAAATATTTATTTTTCCCAAAAGTAAGAACATAATTTGAACAAATATATTTTTGAGTGAAAAGGACCCGACAAGGATTAACCTTGGTCCTACGTATTCTCATTAAAAATGAAAAATCAGGGCTACGTAGTTCTTTATAAAATTATTTGAAAATGATTTGGAAAACCTTTTGATTGTTGTGAAGTGATCCTGACAAGGACTTGTCCTACTCCTACGTATCTCCATTCACAATGGAGAATCAAGGATCACATAGTTCTTGATAAAACTTGATTAGAATATTTAATTTTTAAAGCTGTCTTTTGACATTTTTGAAAATGAGTGTCATGCGACGCGTGCGGCCGGATTGACACAAAAATCTTTTTTTATATATTGTATTTTTTTCAAGTGTCGTGTGATGCGAGCAGTCAATTAGACACCAAAATATTTTTATAATTTTTATTTAAACAGAAGTATCGTGCGACGCGAGTGGTCGATAAGATACCAAAACTATTTTTATAATTTTTATTTAAAAAGAAGTGTCGTGCGACGCGAACGGTCGATTAGACATCAAACACCTCTTTATAACTTTTTTATTGATAAGAAAGAGAGTGCCATGTGACGCGAACGGTCAATTAGACACCAAAAACATTTTTAATATTTTTGCATTTTAAAAAAAAGTGTTGTACCACGCGAGCGGCCGATTAGACACCAAAATAATTTTTATATTTTTATATTTTTAAAAGAAGTGTCATGTGACGCGAACGATCAATTAGACACCAAAAACAATTTTTAATATTTTTGCATTTTAAAAGAAAGTGTCGTACGACGCGAGCGGCCGATTAGACACCAAAACAAAGAATAAAGAAAATAATTTTAAATTTTTATTTATTCTTATTTTTTAAAATTATTTTAATTTTTATTTCAATTTAAAATATTTTTATTATTTTTTGAAAATGACGTGATTGAAATTTACTTAAAAAATGCGGAAACGTGATACATAAAGAAAAATGCGGGGTGCATAAAGTAAACACGGGGTGCATTAAAGTAAAATGCGGGGTGCATAAAGTAAAGTAAATCATTATATCTAAGAAGAAAATAAAGGAAATGGGTGTGTGCTTAGTGAAAACGCATGTACGTAAA
>Ga0214544_1006282_pt1 | contig 22085 bp, 10 predicted proteins | sample CNSS3metaG_FD_160074 | JGI IMG/M metagenome (GOLD analysis project Ga0214544, IMG submission 160074) | Root nodule microbial communities from cowpea collected in UCLA plant growth center, Los Angeles, California, USA - CNSS3 | ecosystem: Host-associated > Plants > Roots > Nodule | place: USA...
TATATATATATATATAAAGAGAGAGAGAGAGAGAGAGAGAATATATTTTTAATGAAATAATGTAAAAAAACTTCTACAAATGCATTTACGAAGGATTGATCCTTGAGTATTAATTTGGCCGGAATAAGATATTGCAAAGGAAACTACCATCCAAGAAGAAGAAAAAAATAGTTTTAATACTTTCACCGAATTTACCACATCGTGATTCCAGAAAAAAAAAAGTAGCTTTAAGTAAAGTCATTATTCTTAATAATATTAGAATTGAAAAAAAAAAAAGTTTTCCAGAAGAAATAACAAAAGTAGCTTTAGTGAAGTCATTATGATTAATGACACAAAATTCGTTGGTTGAAAGTAGTTAAAAGTAATTTTAATACCTTTTCATATATTTTTTTCACGCAAACAACTTTCTCTAAAAAAAATATATGATTTCCAATTTCAAAAATAATATTTATTTTGTACATATTTTAGTTTCCCTATCATAGAAAAAACAAAAGAGAAAACGCTCTCGCTTTGTTGAATGCGTAATTGAATCAACACAGTGAAAACTGTTACTTTTTGTATTATTACGTTGAACTTCTCCAAATATATATTATTTTGGTGCAAAGTATGAGCGGTTACAAGAGTTGACCGTAATTATGAGTTGCGTTTATGTTGTAGATTTTGGTCACGTGTGGAAATGCAAAAGCGGACACAAATTTCGTGTTACGTTCGTGGAAGATACTAAGTAGAAGTTTACAGATGATGTCGCTATCACCCAATATATTTTAGTGCAATAATAAGTGTGAAAGCTCAGAGAAACACTTTGTTTGACTAGTAAGTACGAAACATGATCACGTGAACGGTTACTAGCAGCTGAGAAAGACCCGTATTCGGAAGTCACATGTATTTCTTAATTATGGTGCTTTGTGGTATAATTGAACATGATACACGTTTTGAAATGTGAACGCGGTGAGAGTATAAATAAGTGACTGGTCAGACACAAACCATTCTTGCTTCAACACACTGGATTCAACACAACCAAAATTTCCTCTTCCATCCAAACGTAAACACTGACTCACAAAGATGGTAAGAACCCCATCTTGTGACAAAAGTGGACTCAGGAAGGGTACTTGGACTCCCGAGGAAGATAGAAAATTAATTGCATATGTTACTAGATATGGTTCCTGGAATTGGCGCCAACTTCCCAGGTTTGCAGGTACATATTTCAACACTTCTCAAAACTAAATAACCCAAACAAAATTTATTCAGATAGTAAAAAAACCAAAAAATAATTACCTTTTTGCATTGATTTTTAGGTCTGGCAAGATGTGGGAAAAGTTGTAGATTGAGATGGATGAATTATCTGAGGCCTAACGTCAAAAGAGGGAACTTCACTCCACAAGAAGAAGAATGCATCATCAGAATGCACAAGAAACTTGGTAACAGGTATATATGTATATATTTATATCATCATTTCCTTATATCTACCCTTCAATGGCGTGAATATTGAAACACTGGAATGTTAATCTTATGATTCCGTTGGTCGCAGGTGGTCGGCTATTGCGGCTGAGTTACCAGGAAGAACAGATAACGAAATAAAAAACCATTGGCACACTACTCTCAAGAAAAGGTCTGAACAAAACACACACACAAATGAAGAAGCTAGAGCCTTCAAATCAAAGAACAAAGAATCCAACCAAAGTGGTGTTACTGTTACTCTTCCATCCAATTCCCAGGCTTCTGATAATGCATCAGCCTCGGTCTCACCACTGTCATCTTCAAGCGGCGTGTTTTCCTCCACAGCTTCAGATGATTGCAGTGCTGCCAGCATGAAAAGTTTGGTTTTTGAAGATGGTGACTTTGGTTTTCTGGATTCGTACATGGAGCCGATGAATGAGAGTTTCTGGAGCGAGCTAAATCTTGATGACATCTCCCACAGTGCAGCATGTGAAATAGTGTCAGGAGATACTACTAGTGGCGCGATTCAAAGCACGGATGATACTAGCGTTCATGATTCTTGTGCAATGTCTCCGCATGGATCGAGCAGCGAAAGTGTTGTTGTCGATAATGGGTCTGGCAGTTTTCTCGATGCATATGCAGAGGCAACGGTTGAGAATTTTTGGATGCAGCCATATGTGGCTGACATGTCCCACGTTCCGAGCGAACTTCTTGTCCCCTCCGAGGTAGAATCTGAATATTTTACTCCGATCTACGATGATCTGTGGGGACAAAGTCATTTCTATTAGGTTACGCTCGTGAACGAAACCACTAGTTGTTTTTAGAGAAACCATAGTTTTGAGAGTATTATACAGAGTTATGAATAATGATGTAAGATAACTGCTGTTACTTATTCGAGGTGTGTATTAGTCAGGCTAAACAACACTATATATAAATAAAGTATTTTGAAGTTGTTTCAGTTTTTTTCTTTCGCTCCTAAATCTAAATTTGGCAAATTTCTTGTTGTGATACTGGTAGTTGTTGTTTCTATAATCATAGTAAAGAGCAGACATTTAATGTACCAATAGATCATTTAATGGAGGAATGGACATTCAATGTGAAATCCAAAAATGTTTGCTTAAAAGAGTAGAAATAAAACGGTTAAAAAATATACTGATTTAGTTCACGGATCAGTAGTGAATATAGTGACTATATCTAAATTAGTGATCAATATAACTAATTCTTTTTTTTCTTTTAATTGATTGTTATTTAAGATTTTTCTTATACTGTTACCTACGGATTAGGTAGAAGAAAAGTTGCAAACCAAAAGAAGAGGGAGGAGCAAGGATTAAAGACATTAGGTAGTACTAATATATCATTACAAGCTAAATGAAGATGGAGTAGGAGTAAAAAAACAAGGGCCAAGGAAGGATATTTTAGAGTCTAAGTTTGCCTCATGGAGAAGCTTAAATGTCAAAAAAAACACAACATATAAATCTTGATGATGGAGAGATGTAAGAACAAAAACATAATTGGTTTGATAACCCTGTTGTGTGGAAGGTCAGATCAAGTAATAAGATGAATTTTGGAAGAATAAATGGTTTGGTGAAATATTACTAAGTAACAAGTTTCATAAACTATACAGTATGACAAAACGAAGGTCGTGTGCTAATAATAGCCAACCTTGTGGATTACACAATGTAATTGCAACAAATATCAATAGAGGGATTGAAACTAGATTTCTAAGATATAGTAATAACCATAGTGTAAATTATAGAGATGATATGGATATGAGCTTGCACAAAAAGAAAACTATTCACATAAGTATTGGGTTAATTAAGAGTTGGAAATGCAAAGGTAGACATGTAAAGAACAAGGATAATCATTAAGGTACATGCAAAAACAATAGGGGAGGTGCCATTCTTAAACAATTTTGTTAGGAGACATGGTTTACTATATGGGAGAGTAAGAATAAAAACTAATAACATAAAACCATAAAGATGAAGTACAGATGATAATAGGTCGAATCGAAAATATATAGCGTCTATCCAATATTCGCCTTACTATCCACTAGATATATACAAAAGAATACCCACAAATTTGTTTATACCTGTGCGTACCTATAAATATCCACTAGATATATACAAAAGAATACCCACAAATTTGTTTATACCTGTGCGTACCTATAAATACCTGCAGATACTTTTCTAATTTATTTATTTTTAATTTAAATAAAAGTATTCTAAATCTAAACTTACATAAAAAAGTTAATTTTAAAATATAATTCAAATAAAATTACACACTAGAATGTTAATGTTAATAAATTTGATCTCTATAAAAAGGGTTAAATATATTTTTGGTCCCTTAACTTTTAGTGAAAATTGGAATCAGTCCCTCTCCAAAATTTTGGTCTAATTTAGTCGTCTAACTTTACAAATTTTTGGATTTAGTCCTTTTAACAAAATTTTGTTAAGTTTATTTGACGTTTCAAACGTATTTTAAGACAATTTCTTAGTTAACATTGAAGCAGAAATGTGTCAAACGGGATAAACACTCAAATGCTTTCATGAAACACGTTTAAAACGTTAAATAAATGTTAAAAAAATTGGTTAAAAGAACTAAATCCAAATATTTGTAAAGTTAGAGAACTAAATTAGACCAAGGTTTCGAAAAGGGACTAATTCCAATTTTCACTTAACGTTAAGGGACCAAAAACATATTTAACCCCTATAAAAAATATAAATGAATTGCACCAAAATATAAATTTTAATTTAAAAAATAAATAGCTTCAATTTCATAGTTTTAAATACAAGAAATATAACTATGAAGTCAAATTTTACTCAATTCTTCAATAATTAATATTCATTTCATTAATAACCTTATTTTAATCACTTTATTTAAAAAGTAAATCTCAAATAAAATTCACTAATCATTATTATTGTGTAATGAATATCCGTAATATTTATTGCTCTATCAGCAAACAGACAGTTAAATATCCATACTTACCTATTACAGATGTCCACCTAACATTTGTCACAAATTTTTTCTGGAAATCTCAAACATAATTTTCTTTTGTCATTTCTAAAATGGAGTAAGACGGAATAACAAGCATACAAATAATAAAAGCTTGCGGGAGAAATAAGTTGCAAATTTTGTACAGCACTTGACTATGACACATTAATAATCTTGTTTTAATCACTTGATTTACAAAAATTCAAATAAAATTAACTAATAATTGTCAGCAGGTGGTGAATCACCCTATTAATAGTATTAATAGGTGGATAATTAAATATTTATACCCGTTATTTGTATATATCAATTAAAATATCTATCCAGCCTTCATTATGATTTTTTTTCTCAAAATTTTTACGTCATTCCTAAAATGGAGTAAGAGAATAACAAGCATATAAATAATAAAACGTTGTGGGGGAAATGAGCTGCAAATTTTATTGCAATACTGCAATTGACTATGACACTAGGCGAAATAGAAATAGAAATAGTTACAATCAAGGGATTTGACCCGACTCATACAAGTTGATTCATTAAGAGTTAGGTTAAAAATGAGTGAATTTAATCCGGTTTACTTAATAGTGAATGTGAGTCATGAATTTTGATCCGGCTCAACCTACTATGAGTTGGTGGATTAAGTCGGTTAGTTCACCAACTCACATAAAAATATTATTTATTTATTAATTTTTAAGTATTCAAATATTTTAATTTTTAAGCAACTCATGAGATAACAACTACAGTAAAATTAAGAACCAATGTCTTCATCATGCTTACCACCAATATATGATGAATTGTTTCCAATAATAGTGTCTATATAGTCCAAGAAAGCATGAGTAATATTACACATTTTCTGTCATGTTATTCAACAAAATATAAATAAAAAAAAACTACAAATTTGTGTCATGCTAATTTAGAAAGTAATTTATTATAAAGATTATAGTTAAATATTAAAGTATCAACGTATATAACTTGACAATCAAATTAATTAAACATTCAAACTATTTAAATATTATTGAGCAATATTCTAGCATTTAAAAATATGAAATTGTGAACATATATAATTAGAAGTACTAAATAATTATTAAAAAAATTGTAAAAAAATTGTGGATTAAGTGGATCAACCCACCTTCAATCTGGCTCGAATCCATTTAACCTGTGGGTTAAGTGAGCCGGGTTGAGTTCAACCCACTTTTAAAAAAACTGATTTTTTCTCAGTTCAGCTCGGTTCAAACCCGTGATGAGCAGGATTGGTTCACGGATTGATACATATTTTGACATCTCTAACTCCAGAGAATAGATCTATGATTACCGAAGAGTGTTACACCTGGAAAAAATAACACATATATATAAGTAATAGTTTTTTTAATTTATTCAATTAAAAATATTAGTATGATTAAATATATTTTAATATATACTAAAATAAAAAATGAAAAAATATAAATAAAAAAAAATAACTGACCTATGGTGAAACTGGTCAAAATTTCTAGCTTGTCGATCTATTTTTTACGGACCAGATCAAAAGCAACGGCCAAATGGGCCGAGCTACCCGTTTTCCTATTACTCGTATATAATTCAAAATCTACTGTGTTGTTGGAAGCACATAATTTATGTTTTGTTGTCTAGAAAATACGAAATAATAAAAAAAAAAATGGTTCTTGTCTGATTCTTCTTAGTATATGACTCTAAATAAAATACTGATGAACGGCTTTTAATTAGGATTTATCTTGGTCAATCCTTCTAATACGGAGATTCATTGAAACTAGAATGAAACAACTTCGATAATTGATAAGAACGATATGAATAATGTGATGATTCTTTGACGCAACATGCTTACGCTTATTTCTTTTGGTGTATGTCACCCTATGTTGTCGTGACTCGGTACATAAATCAATAATTAATTATGTGCTTGAGTGTGCTAAATTCAATTATGAATACTACTATTGATTACTATAGTTATACAAACGTGCGGGAACTTAAATTAATCAAGAACGAAAATTCCATCAAGTAGTATTATCTATCTATAGGAATATTAGCGAAACGCGTAGACGAAATCACGTAAGTAATATTATAAGATTTTTATTTAATTAAATTGCATGTTGTAAAATATTTTCTTTAATATTAGAAAAAAATTAGTGTGGAAAAAGGCTTTGACACCCGTTGTTTTGACCATTATACACTGTTCGACAACAGAAACATATCCGGATGAAGTGAAAAGGTGTGAATTTTGGCATCAAATATCAACTAAGACATAAACTTCAATCTTAAGTCTCAGTTCTAGAGAACCAAAACATAAAATCATTAATAAATAATAATAATAATAATAATAATAATAAATAATAAGAATTTCAGAGTGTGAAAGTTGAGCAACAATGGAGATGGAGGAGGATGCAATCTTGGACGTATTCTGGAGAGCTAATCAATCTCGTCACAATGCAATGGTACCTTAACAACAATCGCTGAAAAAAAGTTCAAACTTTACAAAACAAGAACTCAAGAAAGATATGAACTCTATAAAAAAATGCAAGAAAATTCAAAACAAAACACTCACCAGACGTTGAGTGGTAATATATTGAAGTTCTTCACTTACGTGACAGAGAATAAAGGGTAGGAAGAATGATGGAGAACGACGCAGAAAAGAAGAAGAAGAAGAAGAAGAAATCAATAAGAAAAAGAAGAAGAATCACAAAGTAGTTGGGAGAAGAAGCAATGAAGACAAAGAAAAATGCACAACAACAACAAATTTTACAAAGAAAAATAAGAAATGAAGACTCTGCATTTTTTTGCAAAATTTAACCCAAGGTTATAGGACTCAATTATTAAAAAGCCTTAGGCAGTGACGGATCTTCGACCAATATTTCGGGGGTGCCAAAATTTTGGTTGAATTACTCTTTTGTTCCATTTTTTGTTAAAAAATGTCAAGTTGGTTTTCTATTTTTTTTAGCCTCAATTTGGTTCAATTTTTTTAAAAATTGATGCAATTTGTTATCACGACTGACTCTAAGATTAGGTCAGTTACACAAACAAAGCAAATCATCTTTATTCACAACTTCAATTTTGATTAAAAAATCTTAATTTGATTCAAAAAATTTAATGAAAAATAACCAAATTGCATCATTTTTTCAAAAATCGAGAATAAATTGGAACTAAAAAAATTGGAGGACTAACTTCACATTTTTGAACGAAAATAAAAATTAAAAGATTAATTTCAAAATATTTATATAAACTGGTAAAAACATTGTATTTACTTTTTTTAAGATAATAAAAAATAATAAAATTATAATTATTGTTATAATTATAATTATAAAATAAATACAAATAGTTTTTATAATTTTACTATAATTATTTTTCATTTATAATAGTTAAGTTTCAAATAAAAATAGTTAAATAGAAAAATGATTAAATTAAATAAGTGATCACTTGAAAGATAATGTTAATAAAATAATTAGTTTTATTTTTAAAAATATTAAAAAGGTAAAATTGAAAATGTGAAAAACAAAGAAAAAAGAATAAAAATATATTAAATATAGATATATAAAAAATTTTAAAATTTTAAAATATTAAAAATATTAATTTTTAAATATACATTTAAATTATATATTAATTAAATTATGTAGATATAAAAATTTTGGACGACCATGACCTCCTATATCCCTTCATAGGTCCGCTTCTAACCTTTGGCCTAAGTTGGTTTCTTTAATAATTAAGGCCTAAACATCTACTTTAAGTAAATTAATTAACAAAAATAGTACAATTTTTAAAATTTTATTATAGGTTTCAATTTTAAAAAAACGGAAGCATTTAACCTGTATATGTCTCAATTTTGAAACAATCAACACCTAGATATCAGTATAAAATAAAATAATTAAAATAAGTGACAATTTTAAAATTTTAAAAAACATCTCAATTTTGAAATAAAGATCTCAATTTTGAAATAATTGATATATATGGTCTGTTCTGATTCTTTAAAAGTGTCCATTTTCCCATTTATGCATATAATTTTTTTAAAACGGTATAAAATATTTTTTTGTCATCTTCTTTCTCTTACTTTTCATGAATTCGTATATGAAAACAGATGACTCTTTTTCCTTTTCATGTTTAATTAAATTTACAGTTTAATTAAATGAAAATTTCAAAATTTATTAAAATGTGATAAATGTTGACGTATTATGCTTTAGTTACTAATAATTTATTAATATTTGTTAGTATAGTATTTTCTAACCAAAACTAAACTTTCAATATCGTAAAGTTATACTGAAAAATTATTAGAGAATGAAGTAGAGGAATGGTATAAAATTTTGTAGAACACGAAATGAGATATATTTGAGTCTAAAAACTGTATGAATAAGACGTTTCCTAATAATTTATTTATGCAATAAAAGCATTTAATGAGTAGTAGACTTGAATAATGGGAATGCAATAAAAGTATTTAATGAGTAGTAGATTTGAATAATGAGGGAAAGCGAGAAAGAAAAGGTGAATTAAAGTGGTGTGACATGGAGCACGGAGCAGCTTGACTGTGACTTGGAATTCCAAGTCTTTCTATCTTTGTCCTTCTCCTTCTCGGAAGGAGCAATTCTTTCAAAACAGTAACAACAAATTAATAATGTTTGACAATGATGTTTCTCTTTTTGAACACGAGTCTAAGAATTTGGAGATGAAACACGTTTTCGTCGAATTTAAAGATTTCAAGTCAGCTGGTCACAGTAAGAACAGAAAACCACTATTCCTGGTACGCCAAAACAATACCCTACTTAAGTCAGTTTTGGTTTTTCTTCTTTTTCTTTTTACGATGTCGTTACTAATTTTTTTGTTTTTTTTTTTCCTTTTCAGGATTTTGCTCATAAATTAATTAGGGTTAAATATATATATATATATTTTTTTTTTATTTTTCATTAAAAATTAGAATCAGTCCCTTTCAAAATTTTTGATTCAATTTAGTCTATTAACTTTAAAATCGTCTGAATTTAATTTTTTAAACTAAATTTTATTAAATTTATTTAATATTTCAAATAAATTTCATGAAAATACGTGTTAAATGTTAAATAAATTTAATAAATATTGATTCAAATGATTAAATAAGCACAATTCCTAAAATTGAAAGACTATAGGATCAAAGTTTCCAAGATATACTAATTTTAATTTTTCCTATAGATAAGGGACAAAAAATATATTTAACCCTAATTATTAATTAGAATAATTTATAGTATATAAATAAGATAATTTTTTAATTATTTTATAAGTAGTTTTGTAAAGATAAATTAATTATAAATTTATCTTTTAATATAATATTAAAATTTATATTATTTATTATTGGACAACTTACAAATATCTTACATAATATAAAGGAGAATAATTTTTTTTTTAAAATCCAATTTTGTAACGGTGAATTAAATTTAAATTCACCTCCTAATATTTCTTTTATGCAAAATTACTTCACAAATTTTAATAGGCTTATAAACTATTTTACAAAATAAAGTCTTTGAATTTTTATGTGTTTTTCAATATATGAAAATTATTTGAATTAGTTTTGTAATATTTATTTGAGATAAATAAATTTTACCATGATCCATAAAATAACACAATAAATCATACTTCTCGAGTGTCAAACCCTTCAATGAACGAGTAGTGGAGTATCCAAGATCTTTGGTGTGTGTAGTCACCATGTAGGTTTTTGAGAAAAATGATAGCTCAGTCTCACGATGGATGCAAAAATGTTTCGGGTGTCGAGTCGAATGTCGACTTAAACAATTTTTAAGTCTTTCTAGTCTCTTGTCTTGCTCTTTGTCTGATGTTCATGTTTGTCAACCGATCGGGGGGTACTTCTTAAAGGTACGATGCTAAAGTTAGCATATGATCTATCAATTAAAGTAATAAGTTGTTATAATTAATGCAAGATAAAATTCTCAACAACCATACATTTGACCTATATTTATTATAGTTTTGCTCATGGGCCCGTGATCAGGGTCGGCCTAAACGGCTCAATCCTCCTTAATCCTGATTACTTACCTATTTATTTTAATTAAATGATTAACTGACTTTTAGGTGTACTGTTCGGTCGACCGATAGACGACACATAATTTGTATAAAGGACAAAGATTGGAATCTTGTGCACAGTCCAATTGACGTCTCCTTGAAGGAACTACACGGTGCGAGCGAGCTCACTTATTTATAGGAATGGTACAAAGGTTAGCATGTCCTAAGCCGAGTGTGTTCCCTGATGGCAGGTTGTGGAGTCCCAATTGTAATTCTCAGTAAGATGACAATGACTAAAAAATTGAATATGTGGTAATAGGCACATAATTTCCCATAATCAGTTAAAGGTGTGTTATAACCAACAAGTCGATAGAATCTCTAGAAACCTTCTTAGAAGTACCCTTCGTGATCGGTTCTTGTTGAGTTGAGCAGCCTGCCACTCTCGACTTGACTAACTCGCCCATACAGTATACCAATCATAATTGAATGTAAATATAAATAAATAAATATAACTAATGCATGATATAAATAAAATAATAGAAGAAAGATAAATTAGTACTAAAAATAATAATAATAATAATAATAATAATAATAATAATAATAACAATAATAAATTATAATAGAATATTCAATGATATTAGAATCATAGAGTTAAATATGTCTTTTTTCCTTATATTAAAAAAATTGTGTTTACTCCCTAAACTAAATACAAGTCTATTTCATCCATATACTTTATGAGACCATGTTTAGTCGGTTATGAAACATCTTTGTTAGTTAGTCATGAAACTATGTTTTTGACTAGGGATGACAACAGGGTGGGACGGAACGAGTTTTGCTATCCCATACTCATCCCTATAAAGAAAATACATCTCCATCCTCATACCTAAACCTAACGGGTATCAAATTTTTGACTCATCCTCATGCCCATCGAGTAACGGGTATATTCTCGTACTCATACCCGTATCCATTGTCTTACTATTTCAATATTAATTGATTAATTTTTATAAAATAATAAAAAAATTATGGTAAATGAACACATAAATTATCAAATATTCAATATTAAGAGGATGATTGTTTCTTCAATATCAAATATTTAGAAAGAAATTATAATTGTATACGTTTCAAATTAGAATACCAAATAAAATTTTATGAGAACCAAAATATTTATTAAATTTGCAAACATTAATGGAAACTAGTTGATGAAATTTAAAAATATTTTTACAAAAATATAAAAGGAAAATAAATATTCAAAAAAAAAATCTATTTTAAATGTCTATTTAGTTCAATTTTTTAAGTTCTAATGAATATCTTATTTATACTCTAATAAAAGTTATAATACATCAATTGATCAAAATCATGCAAAAAAAACAAATATTAAACTAGTAATAATAAAATTTTAACATAGATCATGTATCTTTTGAACTTCAATATATTTTGGATAGTGATAAAAAAAATTTAATGGCAATTACATTAAATTTTTATATTATAGTATTAATAAAATTTATTTATACAGTTATTTTACAGTAAGATTAATAATGAGTTAGAAAATAAAAAATAATTATATAAAATATATCAAAATAGTATTCTACATGATAAAAATAAAAAACAAATAAAAATACTAAAAATTATTAAATGTCTACCTTAGAAACAAACTATTGAATAAAATCGCATAAAGAAAAAAAATATATATAATTAAGGATATGATAAGATAAAAAAATGCCTTAGAGTTTTCAAATATCAACATAGTCAGTAGTTGAGAAATAACAAAAATTATTTTAGCAAACAAAAGAATTATTCAAATGAAACAAAAACTAATAATAAAATAGTAAAGAAGATAAATTTTTTATATTACCTAGTAAATGAAAGTTTTATACTTTTAGACACTAAAATTGAAAGTGTTAAACATTCTCATTTAAAAGAAAAATATATAATAAATAAAAATATTAAAAAATAAAAATATTCAAATGTGAGATATAAAAAATATTCAATTGACATACATCATTTGAATATAATTGCATAAATGTTGTGATAAGATGAAAAATACATTGGACATGCGAATAAATTTCATGAATTATGACAAATCAAACAATTAGAAGAAATAAAAAATATAAAGTGTGCAGTAATATATATATATATATATATATATATATATATATATATATATATATATTTAATTAATTGTGAATATTTTTATAATTTAAATGGGATGGAGATATGACGAAGACAAATATGTACATCTCATATTATATTTTTCTAAAATTATTTTTATATAATATTTTTTAAATAGTAGCAAAATAATTAAATTATCTAAAAGTATAACTTTAGATCATATTATCAACTTTAAGATCTAGAAAGTGTGAAAGAAGAATCAATCAGGTCTAACAGGGAAACAACACCAACAATTTTTGCTTTGGGTTAAGGTAAAATTACAAAAAGTATTATAAGTGATTTGTATGCATTTCAAAATGCTGATACAAGTACTTATGTTATACTTTTATTTGGGTTTTGTCTATTAAAATTATAAATGTTAATGGAAAAATTTGATTTTAACACAAATAATACGCTGCGTAATTAGTTAATTCTTCTATTCTGGCAATAATTTATTTATTTTTATATTAAAACTTATTTCTGGGTGAAGAACATTATTGGAATTAGTTATTTAGGTTTTAAGATCATAAATGACGTTAATAACTATTAGAAAAATGCTATAATTATTTGGGCCAAATAAAGGGTCCAGCAGGTGAGCTACGCGCCCAATTCATAGCCACGTCCTGCATATTGATACTTTCCTTCTCCACCTCCATAACTTTCTTCCTGTATTCTTATATAAAAGAAATTTCCCATTTTATCCTGAATTAATAAGTAATTTTTTTCACTTCCATGTTATACAATCTAAAAAGGAAATTTTTATAAGAAAACTTCCGAATTGTAAAATCTAAAAGTAAAAATTAAATTTTAGATTATATAATCAAAAAATTAGAGATGTCAAAATGGGTTGGAATTTGTGAGCCAACTCAGCTCACCACGGGTTCGGACCGGGTTGGGTTGAAATTTTTTTATAAATTTCAATACGGCTTGATTTTTGACCCGGCTCATCTAGAACCCAGTTCACCCGGGTTGAACCCGTGGTGAGCCGGGTTGGCCCACAAACCCGCAGATAAAATGGTCACACAAGTGTTTTTTATTAAGTTGGGTTTTACATTTGAGTCATGTTAGATTGTTTTTTTAACCAACACATAAATAATTTGTATTTTTTTTATTTTGGTTTGTATTAGGATTGTATTAAAGTTTATTTAGATTTTAATTAGAATTATAATTTAGTTTTGACTGAAAAAAAATAAAAAAATGTATTTTTTTAATTATATGAACCCGTGAGCCAACTCGTTTAACCCGCTAACTCGTGGTAGGCCGGGCTGGGTTCGAATTTTTTTTGACTCGCTAAAAAATGAGTCGGGTTGAGTTGGCTTACTAAATCATCAACCTGTGGTGGGTTGAGTCGGGTCGAGTCAAATTATTCGTTTTGGCAGCTCTAAAAAATGAAATGATTTTTAAATTATATAATTTAAAAATTATTTTCGATTATTTATTATATAATTCAAAAGTCAGAACATTTTATGTAATTCAAAAAGATAATTTTCCAAATTCCGTTATTTGTATAACCAAGTATCATTTTTAACATCCAAATTATACAACCTAACAAGTTTCAACAAACACAATTTCAATTTTTTTATTTATTTTCATATTACATAATCTATATAGGACAAAATGAGAAAATAATTTTATGTGGAAGTGCAGAAAGAAACTGTCATGACATATATCTATATATGGTAAGTTCTCCTTTTTACCTACCTACACTTTTATTCAACAAAAAAAAAAAAATAGTAAATACCTATTTCGATTTTGACTTCTGTATAATTTCTACATTTTATTACTAACATATATTTTAAGACGTTCTTTTATGTGAGCCATCAACACCTTAAAAATAAATATTAGATGATGAATTCAGGAAATTAGTTTAAGAGCAATATGAAAGTTGAAGAACGAATACTGAAAAAAACAAGAAATTGAAGTTAGGAAAATATTATAAATAAAAAAAGTATGAGTTCTCATTTTTTCAAGACAGTAACCACTTTTAAAACTCTTTCCCTAATTTTCTATGACCTTTTTCTTAGATTGCTTGATCACCTTTTATCTTTTTAAGAATCAAAGACCCTGAAAGTGTTTCTCTTGTCAAGTACTACAAAATTTCGATCAATTTTTTTATTTGGGTTAGTCAATTTTTCCTTCCTTTAAGCTTCAATCTAACATGTGAGTGTATGTGACTTCTCTTGGTTGCATGTAGTGTTTTTATGTCCAGACTCGGTATATATGATTCTATAAATTGAACAGTATGATCCAATCGTCAAATGAATCTTTCTTAGTGTAGAAAGAAATAAGATTAGAAGAACGACTCAAACTCCGACGAGTTTGAACTTGTGAGAAAATAGATAGGTCGGATCATGAATTTTAATCCATCGATCAATACCAACCCGATTCATTTGGCCCTTAAACCAATTGGGTTGCACATGAGAACGATTTGAATTTAAGAACTAAGAACAATATATTAAAATATTCAAATATGAGAGTCTTCGTCATATGTAATTGTGTGAAATTAAAAGTTTTAATTACAGTCATAAGCTACTGCTAATCTTGTTTTCATCAAAGTCACTTGGATAAATCCAATGCAGAGTTTCCAAGAAAAACAACTTTTAAGTCCAAATCCTTCATTCAGATACATCCAATGCAAACATTTCAAAGATGCCGAATGTTCAGTCAAAAATTCTACCGAAAGTCTTTGCACGCAGTAAAATGTTTATGCATTCCTTTTTTTTTTTTTTTATGGTTTATTCATCAACTTTTGACTTTTGTTTTCACATCTTTTCTTTCTTTTAGTTCCTTCCTTTTCATTTTTCATTTCTGAACTTGGATCTCGGATATCAAGGACTTTGCATTAGTAAAACTGTTCCTTCATAAATTCTTAATAGTATTTTATTCTATTTGATTAATTTCTAGAATAAGTTAATTAGATTAAGATTGTGTGAAAAGGTTGACATTTAATTACGCAGCACAGGTTTCCATTTTCAATGTGTTTAAACTGAGAAGATTTGCTTAACCGAAATTCCAAGTCATCAATAAAAATCCATTGATAAAATATATATATATAATAATATATACTCTTTCTTTCTCTCAGAGTCTATTTTTTATTTTATTTTAATCACAGTCAAGTGACAAGAATTAGTTTATGATCCGTGTTCAATCTAATAAAAATTAATTATTTATGCAAAGACTCTGAAATTCACATAAAACAATATCATGAAGTGGTATTACTTACACACAACACATGATTATCCAACAATAAAATCAAATACTGCATTCACATCTATATTTTAACATTATAATTCAGTGACATCAGGAAATGGAGAGCAAAAAAAAAAAATGATGGTAAACAACTAGTAAATTAATGCGTGGACCTAGATTGGGTTTTGGTCCATTTTTTAATCTATTTTAGGGTTGTTTAATTTAGGGAACTATTAATCTATAGATGAAACGCGTTTTAGTTTATATATATTCCCCAAAGAAAGTCTGAAGACTGTGCTTCATAAGTTTTCTGGGATTTGGAGAAATCTTTACTTAAGAGATGGTAAGAACTCCTTTCTATGACAAAAATGGAATGAAGAAAGGTGCATGGAGCAAAGAAGAAGATGATAAATTAAGAGCTTATGTTCACAGATATGGTCACTCTAATTGGCGTCAACTCCCCAAGTTTGCAGGTATTATTATTCTCTAAGATCATGATCATGATCAATGCTTATAATGGTAAACATTGTGATGAGGTTTCAACGTTGCTTTTGTATATTTTTGTTGCAGGTTTAGCAAGGTGTGGGAAAAGTTGCAGACTTCGATGGTTGAATTACTTGAGACCAAATCTAAAACACGGGAACTACACCCGAGAGGAAGAAGAAATAATCATCAGATTACACCAACAATTTGGAAATAGGTATATATATGTGTGTGTTAAAAGTTAAAACTCAACTCAACCCTAATCTAAACCTGATATATAGAGTTATTAATAGAATTTTGATATATGGTGTTGACTTCATAGATGGTCCTTGATTGCTGAAAAACTTCCTGGAAGAACAGACAACGAGGTAAAGAACTATTGGCATAGCCATCTGAAGAAGAGCTTGAAGATGAATGAAATCACAGCATCTGAGTTGAAGTCCAGGGCATGCGATAACAACAGTTTTGAAGGAAATTTAAAGGAGAGTCGTGAATATGAAAATTCTGAAAAACTAGGAGGAAATAGTGGTGATATCTTCCCTCATATTTTAGAAAGTTCAATGGCCATTTCCGCAGAAACACCAGAAGGAGAAAACTATTCGCTTAATGATGAAGAAGATGGTGTTCCTCCATTAGTATCGTACAAAGAATTCAGTGGTGATTTTTGGTCTGAGCCGTTCCTCGTAGAAGATAGTATTGATGATACTTATAAAGATGAGATTTGCAGTGGTAAAGGAATGGCTTTGTTGATTCCAAGCTTCGATGGCGCATATTTTTTGTAAAAAAATGTTTGAGATTGCGTCTTATTTTCGAAGATAATTGCGACCACATATTATTAAGTGGATTGACTTTGGTTTAATTTGAGCATAAGTGTTTGTTAATTATATGGGATACTATGTAACCATGACAAGTGTGCTGCGTTATGTAATTAATAATCTATATGGCATAAGTAATTAGGATAAAATATGATTGTACTTTTTTTGACTATTTACAGAAATACTACAGTAAATATTTTATATTTTGTTTGGAGATGGATATCTCCATTTTATCTTCTAGAGGATTGAGCTGACTATTATTAAACACCCAATCCCCTCCATCCTAACATATAATAATAATAATAATAAGGATTAAATATGTTTTTGGTCCCTTAATTTTCAGTGAATTTTTAAATTAGTCAATTTTGAAACTTTGAACCAATTTAGTACTTCTCTTTCAAAATACGTGAATTTAGTCATTTTAATAAAATTTTTTAGGTTTATTTGGTGTTTCGTACCCATTTCAAGATTGTATTTTAGTTGTTTATACTATTTGACACATTTTTACTTTAATGTTAAGTCAAATACTATTATGAAACGTGTTTGAAATGTCATTAAATGAAGAGAAATTTTATTCCACATCAACGCCTCTGTATAAGGGCTGGTGAAGTTGTAAAAAAAGAAGAATAGAGGGACAATATATGTGAGGTATTATGTGAGAGAGAAAGAGTAAAAAAAAAAAGGATAAAGACAAAGAGACACAATCAAATAATAGAGTAAATTTCCTACAACTACTAAGGTAAGGGGAGGAGTCATATACCATTTTGCATTTTTTTTTTTTACATATTTTATGCTATTTTATTGTGTAGGATGTCTCTAATCTCATTTTATTTCTTTAACTTACTTATCCTATACTATTGTGTGGGATGACCCTAAACCCATCTTTATAATTATTACATACTATCCCTAAATATTATTATTTTAATATATATATATATATATATATATATATATATATATATATATATAAGAAATGATACAATGATTACTATTTCTTACCACTTCTCTTACCACATTACATGTCATTTGTTATTGAATTTTAATTTATTTTTTTCCTTAACTTAAAAGCTGCAGGGGAAACTGAAAAATCACTCGCGCGTGGTGCCAAACACTCACACTCTCTTACCATTACACCATTCTTTCAAACAAAACCCATTTCCTCTCCACCCTAAAAAATTCCCAAACCACCGAAGCTTCCATTGAAGAACCCCAGCCCCATTCTTTTCCACCCAGTAAGGCTTGTGTTAGGCATTGTCGAAGGTGGCATTTTCGGGCCCCCCTCTCTTCTCCCCAGAACCCCACAACAATTGCGAAACTCCGTCCTCCCTTTCATTTCCGGTAGGCGTCGTCGAGAATGAAGATCAGGTATGCATTTTGTAACCCTTCCATTTTCTTTCTTCGTTTCCACCCACGAAAAATAAGTATTCATCTTCTCCTTTCATCTTGACTTCCATGTTTGTGCTTGGTCACCATAGATTAGGGGTTTTGGACGCTTTCTGTTTGAATTTGAAAGGAATCCCATTAGTGAAAAAGATTAATTATTTCTCCATTTTCCCTTAGGGTTTTTGTGTGAACCCATTGATTGATTGCAAATAAATGGTCATTGTGTGAATTTTATGGTTTTAAGATAGATAAATTGTGATTTTTTACGTCTTCATTGATGGATTGCAAAGAAATTAGTCATTCCTTGATTTTTAAGTTTTTTAGCATTTCGAATTTTTGAGTTGTGATTTTAAGCATTTTTTATCATTTGTGATTTTGTGGTGTTTGGGGAAGTTCTGTATGGTTGTGTATGCATATTTAATGGCACTATCGTTGTGGTGAAGTCAAACGGTAATAATTCGATGTGGTGTTGGCTGTTATGTTATTTGAATACTTGTGTTATGTTAATTGTTTACCTTAATTAACTATTTTGGACATCGAAGCATTATATTGAAACCAATTTCATTACAATGATTTTTATCTCCATAGTTTATAGGAGTTTTTGCGTTAAAGTTGTTGCAGGTCCTTGTAGATGGGCATTGTATATATTTTGAAATTGAAATATATAAATGGTATACCATTGGGACTAAACATTAGGCATTTGTATGCAGACAAACAATCATTCTTATCATTTTGGTGCCTATTTCGTTCATGAAGATGAAGAAGGTCGAAATAGAAATGAAGATAGTGAGCAATTGGAGGAATGCAATATATATGCGCAAATGAAGCATCAACCACACAGACACTACAAAAGTCGTTGTATTCGAACTCCATTTGCGAGTTATGGTAGGAGGAAGTTGCTTAATTAGTTGGAAACTTTTTTGAAATGTTTAATTGTTAGAACTCTTTATATGTTAGAATGAAGTTTAAAAGTTATATTATTTGACTAAGTTACGACCTTTATAGGTATGAACATGATGTGTTTGTATGTGAGATTCACATGTTCTTAGTAAATAAGTTGTTGAGATGTATGCTTAAGTTGTGGTATTTGTCAGGGAGAGAATTTTGTTTCCCCTTACATTTTTGAAAGTTGTAATTGTTGTTATTGGGTTGCAAGATTATTTCCAAATGGAGGAGGGAAGTTTTTCCCCAAATGCACTTATATTTGCTTTAGAAGAACTGAAATGAGGTGTGTTATATGTCAGCACAGATGGGGTTCACCATGTGAGATAGGGAATTTTGTTTGCACCTGCACTTTTGAGATGTCTCAATTGTTTTTTCGTGCAAAATTCATGTATGGGTTACAACTTAATTGGTCTTGGGTTGCAAGTTAAATTAAAAAAAATGTGCTAGGGAAGTTTTTCTAGAAATACACTCATACTTCGTTTAAGAGAATTACAATGGTGTGTTATGTTTGTATAGTTGGGGTCCACAATGTTAAAGAGAGAATTTTGTTTCCCCGTGCACTTTCCAAATGTTTTTTTTGTGCAAAAAGTCAACTATGGGTAACAACTTAAATGGTTATGTCTTGCAAGTTAAATTAAAAAATGTTCAAGGAAAGTTTTTCCAATAATGCACTTAACTTGGTTTAGAAGAAATGGATGGGGTGTGTTATGTATGTGCACAGCTGGGATCCACCATGTCAGAGAGGGAATTATGTTTCCCCATGCACTTTCCAAATGTATAAAAAACATTTCGTGCAAAAAGTCAATTGTGGGTAACAACATAATTGATATTGGGTTGCAAGTTAAATTCAAAAATGTGCGTGATAAGTTTTTTCATAAGTGCACTTATACTTGGTTTAAAAGAACTAAGATGAGGTATGTTATGTGTGTGCACAACTAGGGTTCACTATGTTAGAGAGGGAATTATGTTTCCCCCTACACCTTCCAAATGTATAAAAAAAAATTCGTGCAAAAAGTGAATTGTGAGTAACAACTTAAATGGTTTTGGGTTGCAAGTTAAATTCAAAATTGTGTCAGGGAAGTTTTTTCAGAAATGCACTTATACTTTGTTTAGAAGAACTGGGATTATGTGTGTTATGTCTGTGCATAGCAGGGATCCACCATTTCAAAGAGGGAATTATGTTTCCCCCTGCACTTTCCAAATGTATAAAAAAAAATTTCGTGCAAAAAGTCAATTGTGGGTAACAAAATAATTGGTATTGGGTTGCAAGTTAAATTCAAAAATGTGCCTGGGAAGTTTTTTCATAAGTGCACTTATACTTGGTTTAAAAGAACTAAGATGGGGAATGTTATGTTTCTGCACAACTGGGATCCACTTTCAAAATGTATAATTTTTTTTTGTCGAAAAAGTCATCTCTTGGTAACAACCTAATTGATTTTGTGTTGCAAGTTAAATTCATAAATAGGACAGGTTCACAAATGCAATTATAGTTGGTTTAGAAGAATTGGAATGGAGTGAGATATTATTGTGCAATCTTTAGGTCTCACCCTCATACTTCCTGTTGCACTTTCCAAATTTGTTATTGTTATTTTGTGCAAAAAATCCTTCATGAGTTACAACTTAATTGGTCTTGAGTTGCATGTTAATTTCAAAAAATTGTCGGCCATATTAGTATGAACAATTGTTAGCCATGTCTTTTTCAAAGCCACAAACAGAGGTAAAGTTGCAGTACTAAAATAGTTTCCTCTTCCATTTGCAAAACGCATTTCATCATGGAATGAAAGGCATACCAACAAATAAATTAAAATAATATTTTTCAAAAGGTGGAGAAGGTCTTAAGCGGACACATAAATAAAATACACTAGAAATCTTGAAACATTATTGAAAAAGGATAACTCATGACCAACAAAGCTTTAAACTTCAGAGGTTGCAACATCAAAGGTGGCATCATCATAGGCAAGTGCATTAGATGTTTCAGCTTCTGAGCTTCCAACAACCGAAAAACCAAAACCAGAAGAGAATGCAGCAACAGATGTGCCGCTAGCAGATGTTCCTGTATAGAAATGCTATCGAATGTTTAGTCACAATGGTATACCATTTATATGTTTCAATTTCAAAATATATACACTGCCCATCTGCATGGACCTACAACAACTTTAGTGCAAAACTTCCCATAAACTATGGAGATGGAAATCATTGTAATGAAAATGGTTTCAAATATAATGTTTCGATGTCCAAAATAGTTAACTAAGATAAACAATTAACATAACGCATGTATTCAAATAACATAGTAGCCAACACCACATCTAATTATTACAACACGACTTAACCACAACGGTAGTGCAATTAAATATGCATACACAACCATATGAAAATTCCCTACACACCACACAATCACAAACGATCCAAATTCTTAAAACCACAACTCAAAAAAATTCGAAATGCTAGAAAACCTAAAAACGAAAGAATGACCCATTTCTTTGCAATCCATCTATGTAGACACAAAAAATCACAATTTATCTATCTTAAAACCATAAAATCCACACAATGACCATTTATTTGTAATCAATCAATGGGTTCACACAAAAACCCTAAGGGAAAATGGAGAAATAATTAATCTTTTTCACTAATGGGATTCCTTTCAAATTCAAATAGAAAGCGTCCAAAACCCCTAATCTGTGGAGACCAAGCACAAACGTAGAAGTCAAGATGAAAGGAGAAGAT
>Ga0214544_1006284_pt1 | contig 22078 bp, 12 predicted proteins | sample CNSS3metaG_FD_160074 | JGI IMG/M metagenome (GOLD analysis project Ga0214544, IMG submission 160074) | Root nodule microbial communities from cowpea collected in UCLA plant growth center, Los Angeles, California, USA - CNSS3 | ecosystem: Host-associated > Plants > Roots > Nodule | place: USA...
GGTCGAGACGTATGAGTCGGCGGAACCTGATGTGGTAGCGGACTTAATGAAAGATAAACTGCATTTGTTCAACCTGCACTTTGAGGAGACATGCACAATTCAATCTACATGGACTGTCTCTGATAAGCGTCTGAAGGAACGAATAATAAAATCCATAGAGGAGTTTTTGTTGCCACAATATGGAAAATTTTGTGACAACTTTCGAGTAGCTTTTGGTAATCAAGCTTATCATTATATTAAGTTTGGATTTCTAGACATTCAAAATTGTCTCGGCCATTTGTTTCTTCTAGATGAGGAGATGAATACGGAAGACAAGAAAAACATATGAAGTTTCCATAAATTTGGAATACAAAATTTCATTCTCACAAGTGCAGTGTTATAAAATGCGTTTTATTGTTTTTCTTTAATTTTTGGTTAGTATCACCTTTAACCCATCAATTTCTAACATTTTCTGTAATTTGGCAAGAGTCAATTTGTCGTCCATAGAAAACACTTGGAATTAACTCAATAATTATTTGTTGTAACAATTGCACATTGCTCGGTATCTTTGATCTCTATCTTTCTTTGTTAGGAATTTTTTTTTTCTAATGTTTTTGAGAAAATTATACGTTACGGTGATACCCCCAATCAGTCTATCATTGTTAAAGTAAATCTTTCTAAAGTCTTTACATTCCACAAAGAGCTAAAGGTTTGGAATTATATGGTGATATGTTCAATTAGTCGATTCTTTTTTAAGTGAGTCATTTTGAACTCCATTCTCTTTTAACCTCTCCAAAGAGCTAAAGGCTTGGGAACTCTATGACGAGAAAGAGTAAATTGACTTAGGATGTCATATAATAATAAATGAAATGATTAGAGAGACATTAAGTATATTAAAGAGACATTAAGGGAGTGTTAATGGAACAAATGAGCTGAAAAGACTAAAGGAAGGTAAGATAAATAATGACGCCCGACAGAAAAAAAGGGAATAATACTTACATAAAAATATCTATAAAATAAATAAAAATCATTTATAGTGAAATTATACAAATCAATTACATCTAATTTTATAATTATATTGATAGCAATAATAACAATTTTATTATCATAAAAAAATAAATCTTCATATGTATTTTCACTAGTACACACACACACATATATATATATATATATATATATATATATATATATATAACTAAAATACCTTTTTAGTCTCAATTTTTGTCAAGTTTTGTCAAATCAGTCCTAATTTTATTTTTTTTCTCAAGTATGTATCAATTTTTTTCAATTTAGTTGTTTTTGCTAACACAATTTAAATCATTAACGGTTATGACGTGTCACTTTGCAGTTTTTATTTTTTATTTTTTTAATAATTTGTAATTTTTTTAAATGTCTTCATGTAAACCCAACAATGTGTCACGTGTCAGAGTCAATGTTTTATATTTAATTTAATTCCAATTTTTTTAACATGAACCAATTTTATCCCTCTCCAAATTGAGACCAAATTTAATTTTTATATTAAAATTCACATTTTTTTATTAAATATATTAAAATTTCACATCATTATAACTTTTATATAAAAATAAATTTGGTCCCAATTTCAAGACAAAATTGTTCAATTAAATTGAACAAAAATAACAAATATAAAAATTAAATTGAATATAAAAACATTGACTCTGACACGTGGCACATTGCTTGGTTGACACATGAACATTTAAAAAAAATTAAAAAATTAAAAAAATCACAAAGTGACAAAGTGACACGTGGCCGTCACTGTTTATTACCCTAAATGATTTAAATAGTATTAGCAAAAAATGATTAAATTAAACAAAATTGACAAAAAATATTACCTATTTAAACACATAAACAAAATTAAGACCGATTTGACAAAACTTAACAAAAATTAGGAAAAAAAAGTATTTTAATATATATATATATATATATATATATATATATATATATATATATATATATATATATATATATATATATATATATATATATATATATATAACTTTCAAAAACTAGCTTCAACACCGTCTTTCCACGACATTTAAATAGAAATTATCACGATAAAGGTTTTGTAAATAATTAAAACTTTAAATGATAAGTATAAAATATAATTATGTTGCGTCTCACAAATAATGCTTAATGTTTGATAGATGATACAAGATGCAAGTGTTATGTTTGATAGATGATACAATGATACAACACTATAGAGTCCTAGTTTATATATGATATGCTCTGAGAATCCAAGTGTGAGTCTAAGTCTCACATTGAGTAAAAATGAGAAAGTTGAGCACCATATAACAATCAAGGTCCATAAACATATCACCTTAAGATTTTGGGTTAAGAGTGGTGTCAATTTTTTATATGTGGGTTGGACTCATGCTCATTAGTATTGTATCTCCTCAGTGATCCTCTCTCGAAATACCCATGATAAATATATAAAAGTAAACTAATATTGTTCACGTGAAAAATATATAAATACTTATTATATGTTGCAGAGAAATTTAACAAGAAAATGCCCCAATGAACAAAGTGTAATGAACAATTACCAATCAAACAATCTTTTTATCTTAGTGATTATTTCAGAAATAATACTTGGTTAGTAGTCAATAATGATTGTTGTTCAAAGAATATTTGCTTATGTCAAAGGTGCTTTTTAAGAGAATACTTAGTTAAATAAAAAAAAGGACTTGGTAGAAGAGTACTTGAATGAGGTTAATAAGGAGTGATTGAGAGCTAGATTAGAATACTTGTGTTGGACCAGAAATGACATGGGAAATAATACTCAGTTAAACTAGAAGTGACTTGAAAAAAAAAATACTTGAGGTAAGAGTAACTTAATAAAATGGTACTCAAAAAAAAAAATACTTTATTGATAAAAATTTTATTTTTTAATCATGTGTGATGAGTATTGCATCCTTATCTAAGGATTAATTTTTTTAGGAATTGATAGAATCTTCCTAAGTTTAAGTTTGGAGAGTTACTTTTTTTTTTTTTTTTTTGCATGAGTTTGGTATATAGTCCAATGCTTTTGTACCTTTCTTTTTTTTGGTATATAGTCCAATGCTTTTGTACCTTTCTTTTTTATAGTATTTTCTCTCATGTAGAAATATATATGATTATATTTTGGAATGTTAATCTAATCAAAAATCCAAATTTTCATAATGACGCGTAACATTATAATGTTAAAAAATATTAATACTAAATTGATATCAAACTAATTTATTTTAAATAAAAGAAATAGAGATACTGCAATACTATGTCTTTGAAAATAACATGAACAATGATAGGGTGAAATTTAACTAGAAAAAAAAAATACTAAACAAACATGGTTGAAATTGAAAATAAGTGCCTAAATGATCTACCATATGTTTACTGCATTAATGATTTGTCTGCATCAAATCTTTACAAAAGGCATCTAAATGAGTAGCAGCTGAGCCACCATCTGTAACTGCACGAAGACATATCTGCTGAAGAGTTTTGGATCTTTCCCTGATTCCCCTTGCAAGCTCAGTGTCCAAATCCATAAACTTTTGCAGAAGCATTAAAATTTCACCCTTCTTCACCAATCTATTCACATCAACGTCTTCCTTCACTCTCCGACCAACCCTCCAATCCTCCACTATCAACTTACTGTCCAACGGTTGGTCCATAACTATTGGAAAGGTTAAAAACGGAACCCCAGCAAGCACACCTTCTTTTGTGGAATTCCAGCCACAATGGGACCAAAACCCTCCGATAGAACCATGACACAACACTCTCAATTGGTCACACCATGTCACCACTAATCCATTCTCCCCACATATCTCTTTCAACTTCGAAGCCTCACCACGGGCTACCCACAAGAACCGAATGCCACTTTCCCGCAAAGAAAATGCAATCTCATCGATTTGAGCCCTTGAAACCGAGAAATGGCTCCCTTGTGAGATGTAAAGAACAGAACCAACAGGTTGTGCATCTAGCCACTCCATGTAGCCATGGCTAGTCCCATTGTTAGGGCTCAAAGTGGGAGTGTTTTTAAGACTAAAATAAGGTATGGCAGGACCAATAGTGTATATGGGAAAGGGCAACTCTTCTTTAAGGACATCAATGGCTTCAGGTTCAAGCTCGTAAATAGAAGCGAATAAAAGATACTGTGCTTTGGAAACCCATTTGAAACCTTTTAGGCTCAATTGCATCGTTTGCGTACTTCTACAACTTCCATTGTTTAGCGGAAAATCTGCGAGGCGCATTGTGGAAATTCCAGGAATGTAATCCACACGCTTCTCACCGTTTTCTGATAAACAGCACAGATCCATAATTCCAGTGTTCCCAAATATCAAAATTCGAATTTCATGCAACTTGTAATAATTTTTTGAATCAGAAACGAGGACGAGGAGGTGTAGTCTTATAAGTTCGTGTTTTTTTTTCTTCTGTAAATTATACTATTTATGTTAAATACAATAAACTTCAAAAAGGGAATGAGAATATGGTTAAATATTACCTTTATGTACTTTCATAATACACATTACATTAATAAGATAAATGTTAATATAAAGTGTTAAACAATTTTAGCACTTACATAACTTGGTTAAACACCATATTATTATTTCTAGGGTTTCTTTTTCCTTGTTTTGATCTTTATAAAATTCTTTTGTTTCATTTTAGTCATTAACGGCATTGATTTAATTTCAGTAAATTTATAAATTACTTGCACATTATTTAAGATTAATGATGTTTTTACTTTCATGAAAAGTTTCAAATTTTGATTATCGTCTCTCACTTTTAAAATTAATAACTTTCCTCTTCGTAATTTTAAAAGTACTTGGATCCTGCCTAAAATTAACACGTTTCTCCTTGTAATAGGAAATCATTTAAAAAGTATAGAAATCAATGTTCTAAAAGATGAAGATAAAATTAAAATTTAGAACTTTTTTAAGAACTAAATACACCCTAAAACTAAAATTGATCATACGGATAAGAAGAGTAGAAAAAACTTTATTGGGACTAAAGTAACATTTTTAACAAAATAAAAACGAAAACCACGTATTTAAAAGCACAATTTCAAACTAATATAGATTTTATAATAGGAAAATTATCAAAGTTAATATGAGTTGAGGATAAATAATTTGTGATGCTGATTACCTGACAAATTGACAGGGTAATGTCCATTCTGTTCCAGAAGGTGATGGTGGTAGAGCACAGAGAACATAGACGCGGACATGGTCCAAAACGATGCAACCGGAATATTCCTTCGGATTCCAACCACCACAGCCCAGTACAAAAAGGTGTCAGCTACGATGGCCGTTGGCGGCGGCTGAAGGCGGCGGAGCAACTCCTCAAATGGGGCTTCCATTTTGGTCATGACAGCTTCCATGAAGCCGAGGTGGTCGTTTGCGCGAGTGAATTCGGATGGTACCACGTTGGGGATTGAACGAAGTACGATGTTGTCGGGTTTTGGGTCGGAGGCGATGAGGGCAAGCCATTCCTCTGTGACCACGAAGGTCACGAGGATTCCAGTGTTGTTGGAGAGAAGCAGCTTGCAGAAGTTCATAAGTGGGTTGATGTGGCCCCTTGCAGGGTAGGGCATGGCCACGAGGTGACAGGGACTACTTGATGGAGCTGAAGGAGCTTCCATGGGAATTAGGGGTTGCAGAATGAGTAAAGTCCTGGAAGTAGATGAAAGTTCAAATGTACTGAACACGTGCTTTCGTATATTTGTGTTCGGAAAATGATGCAATTTATGTGGTTCGTCACGGAAAAATGATAAATTTGACGAAAAAATAATTTATAACTATCTTGGTCAAAAGTCATGGAACAGAGATAACATCAATTCATAATATATAAATAGATATAATTTTTATTTTACAAGTTTTGATAATGTGAGTTAAGTTTAAAGTCCACTTTTAACCATCTTTGTAAATAAAAAAATATTATTTTATTATTTTATTTTGATTAAAAAATAAAAAAATTAATCTATTTAATTTTATTTATGAAAATTTTGTTAAATTTATTAAAAAAATATTTTTTTCAACATATATTTACTCTTTTTGAGTTTAGTCTTATAATTAAGTCTTTTCCTTTTTTAAAAAAGTTAAATTAGATTTTGCGTTGTGCAGTGGCTAGATTTCAACATAATTATTTCGATTCTGATTTGATAAACATTGCTCTTAAAACGATGAATTTTATTAAAAATTTGTCATGAACCGATATAACTTGTTAGGATTTGGGTTGAATTATTGCAAAATGATGATGAATCAGAAAGTTAACATGAATTTCATAAACACATAATCTGTAGGCCGAGTAATCGGAAGATGACCTTTAGCTAGGCCACTAGACAAGTTCTAACTTAGTTACAACGTACCCCCTAATTGACCTACCAGAATTGTCATGGGACGAGCTATGAAAAAGACTAAAATGAAACTGAAAGACGAACATGGATAAAGCTTGAGGTGGATATGACCCCATAACACACAAACAGGCACAACTTATCTAAAGAAGTTTAGTTGACTTTTAAAGGGAGTTATTAGAGAAGAAAACCTGAAGCAGGATACGGGCCAAGTTTCTTGGGAGAAGGTTAGGCTAGGATTATTAAATATTTCTTGTAATAAAAAGATTTCTAATTTGGGGGAAAGTGAAGATTAAGTATAACGTTTCTTTTTCTTGTAAATAAAACACTAACTCTTCTTGTCATGAGACATTTATTTTGGCCTTAGTGCTCTCTCTCATTTTAGGTTAAAAGTATCCTTCATATTTGTCTTCAATAAAAAAAACACTTAATTTTTTGTTATAACGGATCTATTAAAACAAATTAATTTGTCCTTTTATAAAAAAATTGAGAAAATTAACTATGTCTTGATTCTGTTTTATTGTTAAAAAAATGCTTTATGAATGTTTCAAATTTAATACTTTTGGTTGCTTTTTCTTTTTGTGTTTTTATATTGAATGCTAAGATTTTATTGTACGAATTTACTTTCATTTGATCGATAGATAAAGAGCCTATTATAAGCGGAAATATAAAAGTAGAACTACTCGTTTATTGAATTATTGCATTACCATTCAGTTATTAAATTACACCATATTGTTTTTGATTCATATCATTAACGCACTAAACAAAATTGTCAGAACCGTTTGTCAGGTGGGCGTAACTTTATGAAGAGTGTTAAAGAAAGATTTTCCTTTCTTTTTTCATTTTCATTTTCGGTCTCTCGTGTTAAACTTTGTCCTTCCTCAAATCATCTTTATTTATTTTTCCAATTGAAAACGCTTCATGATGTCTCTAACATATGAATTAATATCAATTTTGTTGTTGGAAAGTTCGTGGAAACTCCGACAGATAACGAATGAGGTCTATATGCCTTAGTAAGTGTAATTTTGTACGAATTTTATTAGTTTAAATTCACTTATTTTTCCTTTAGTTTTCCGAACATGAAATTTTAGCTTTGGTAAAGTTTTCGTAACAGTGAGGGTTTCTCTCATAAAAAATGGAGGCTCTCGGTTTGTGGTCGGTGAATGGCTCGATGCAAACCTTGCTCATGCCCAACAAAATTCTGAGATGGCTAAAGAGACCAAAGGTACTGAGACTTCTATATCTTGCTTCATCTGTTGTTGGAGTGATCTGTTATGCACTCAGTTCTTCTATCAACCATTTATTGGGAAACTGGAGCTGGTGGAAAATGCTTCTTTACATTGTTTTCAGTTTCATCATTTGCCTTGCCGTCTTGTTCGCACCGGCGAGGTCGAGCTCCACCTCTCTCTGGCTGGAAGTTCATTTGGCATTTTTGGTTCTAATAACCACTTCTGTTTATTCCTTTTTTTGGGATAAAGTGGTGAAGGGTAAACCAGATGCATACAGTCTGATCTCTTGTGCTGCTTTTGCTACCATGTCGCTTGGCTTGTCAAATCTTACTCAATTTGGATTCCAGATAGATCTGCTATATTTCTTTTGCGGAGTTCTAACAGTACAACTCATGAAGATCAAATTGTGGTTAGTCATTGTTGGAGGGGGTTTCAGTTATTCCCTCCTCCAGTTTCGAGACTATCCGCGCGACACCCCAGAGGAACAAAATCAAGTAATCATTCAAGTTGATGACACAGAGAGTCATGTTATCATCATGTCACAACAAGCTAATTCTGATGTTGATGATATATCTACCTCACCAGAAGATAGGGATCTTATCATCCAACAACAACTCACGAATTGTATAAAGGAGCTTGAGAAGGATAATGAGATTCTTGTTCTCATGTTTTGTAGATCCCGTAGACACATACCTTACAAAGGTGTTAGTTGACCCCGAAGGAGTACCGAATCCTCGCGTCGATTTGTTGATGCATGCACTTCCATCGGAAATTATGAGGCGCCTTAAGGAAACCGCGAAGCTGATGGTGAATGGCGGTTTCATGGAGGAATGCAGCGACATTTACAGCAAATGGCGTAGGGAGTTTCTAAACCAGTGTCTGCGGGAACTTCGGTTGCAACTTTATATTTTCGACAACGAGGACGTTGAGAAGTGGTTAAAAACGTGCAAGGCTGCTGGGAAGATACTGTTTCTCTGTTGAGAATATTACTTAATATCTTTTTTATTTAAATTAATTTTTAGAAAATATTTCAGTTTTAAAGAAATGTGTCAGTTTTAGAAATTTGTTATTATTTTAGATTAGGAGTGAGATATTCTAAATATTTTATACTTGATATTTGTTATATTTTGCTCTATATATAGAGTATATCAATAAAATACAAAAACACGTTCCTCCGTATAACATATCACATATATCTCTCATATATCTCATATTTTCAAAAGCCCTAAAAATCTCAACATTTCCGATGAAAGGAGCCTCTGCGATTACCTCTTTTCAGGGAGCCATGTCGCTGCCAATGTCTCCTTCGAGAAGATTTGCAAGGAACTGACGATTAGTTTAGTGAGTTTTGCAAATACCACCATAACAACCCGGAGCTATTTGCCGAATCTTTTGTGCAACATCGTCCCTAAAATGTCGCAGTCATTGGGCGAGCTGCTACCGGAATTCACCTCACCGATCTTGTTTATCAAATCATCGTTCTTAAGGGATCTTCAAGACATTCAGGAAATATTGGCTACGCTAAACAACTTTGGGGATATCATTTACCCTAATAATGTGTCGGCACCTTTTACCAACGGAGGGCTTCATCTGATCACTAAGGAAGCAATGGATTACATCATTAGAAGTTGTGTAGCTTGGATACACCGGAGGTCTGGCCAATCTAACCGCGTCGAGAATTCTTCGTTTTGGATGGTGATAGGAAGGATGATGGAGTTGTTAGAGAGCGAGTTGGAAGCCAAGTCTAAAGACTACTACACTGACCCCGCATTGGGCTATATTTTTATGATCAATAATCTCAGTTACATAGAACAAAAGACGAGTCATTTGAAATTCGACAATGATTGGTTTCCAAGAAACACAACAAAGGTGCAGCAAAAATGCAACTTGTATCTAAGAAGGTCGTGGAATAAGATTGTGGAGTTTTTAAAGATTGAGACAAATGAGTCTGTGGAAGCTGATGTGGTAGCGGAGTTAATGAAAGATAAGCTACATTTGTTCAACCTGCACTTTGAGGAGACATGCACAATTCAATCTACATGGACGGTTTCTAATAAGGGACTGAAGGAACGAATAATAAAATCCATAGAAGAGATTTTGTTGCCACGATATGGAAAGTTTTGTGATAGGTTTCAAGTTGTTTCTGGTAATCAAGCTTATGAGTATATTAAGTTCGGAATCGTAGACATTCAAAATTGTCTCAGCAATTTGTTTCAAGGAAATATGATATCACTTTGTTAGAGTTACAGTGTGGTGTAATATGGCATAATATTTAGCTTTGGGTTATTCTATTTTGCTTTTGGTGATTCTGATTCTATTTTTAGTACATGTCATTCTGTTACGTTTACCGTTCGATTGTTAGCAATTAGTTTTTTTTTTTACCACATGCTTAAGTCCATCTATATAATGCGCTAGTACTGAAACATTTATCAGAGTGAATAATACAATTTCTTTTATCACTGTTAATTTATGTCCTCTCCTCCTTTATTCTTTTCACATGGTATCATTGAGCCATTTCAGGTTCCAGTGATTTTGTTTCTTTGTTGAAGAACAAACTTCAGTTCATCAATGGCACTCTTCCTCGCCCACCCCTACTTCTGACTTATTTGGCCCGTGGGATCGCTACAATTCCATTGTTATGTCCTTGCTAGTTAATTCTCTGGATATCCCTATTGCTCCAAGCGTTAGTTGGATTGACATTGCTGCTGAGATTTGGCATGTTCTACGCAAACGCTATTATCGGGGTGACGTTTTTCGTATATCTGATATTCAAGAAGAGATCTATGCCCTTCGTTAAGGTTCCCTTAGTGTCACCGCTTATTGCACTCAATTGCAAAATTTATGGCAAGAATTGGATCAATTTCGTCTTCTACCCTTGTGTTCTTGTGACGTCAAATGCTCTTGCACCCTTGTTCCTACAATCCGCTCTTATCGCGACGGAGACTGTGTTATTCGCTTTCTAAAAAAGCTTAACGATCAATACTCTACAGTTCGATCTCAAATCATGATGATGCAGCCGTTACCTAATCTTGATCGTGTTTTCTCGTTACTAGCGTCAATTTGGAGTTCCTATTGATGATCCCCCCACACTTGCTTCTTTTTCCTCTTCACGCGGACGCAACAGTTTTGCTATTCCGTCTTCTCTTTCGTCTGGTAGAGGTCGCGGTTTTGGTAAGAATCCCAAAGTTTATTCCCATTGTGATCATCCTGGTCACACGGTTGAAACCTACTATAGAAAACATGGATTCCCTCCTCATATGCAGACTTCTCATTTTGTGTATAATTGACAAACCCTCGAAGATGTTGACGAGGGTGATGATATAACTACTGTTCTTTCCCAAACAAGAGTGTCTTCTACTCTAACTATGACTCTGACTCATGAGCAACATCAAGCTTTAATGACTCTTTTGCAACAATCAAATCTGAATGGTTCCACGGTTAATCAAATTTCTACTCCTCTTCTCAATAAACCCTCAAGTTTCGTTTATTTGGGGTTGTAGTTCGCCGCAACTTCTCCAGGAACCATACGTTCTCCATGCACCGAACTGGTTGAGGAAAGCGAGAAGCATAATGGCGTACTTTCCACTACAACGTTTAAAAAAAAAAAGAACAACCGAAAGTGAAGTCGTTAAAATACACGAGAATTTCACTTTTTCCATTCTACCGAAACCGTCCTGACACAGGAAGACTCTGATTTAAAGAAAGAAAAAAAAAAAAGAAATAGGCACGACTTCACATGTTGTCTTGTATTCTTACAATTTGATCTAACGAATTCACTTTTACATATTTAACTTGAAAGAAACCCTAAAATATTAAAGCACTATATTCTTTGACAATCTTTTCTTTTCGACAATTTTTTTTTAACAAAGTTTTGACAAATGTTTTTAAACACATCAATTTCTTTTTTTTCAAGTTATATCAAATCTTTATTTCATCTATTAAAATATTATTACGTGTAATTTATCAAAAAATTGTTAATCAAAACATAATTTTCCAATACTAAAAAACCTGATTTCGACCGCGCACAGCAAAGGGGAAAAAACTACAACCTGTATCTGAAAAGGGTGTGGAATAAGACGGTGAAAATTTTGAAGGTTGACACATACGAGTCTGCTAAAGCTGATGTGGTAGCGGAGATAACGAAAGAAAAGCTGCATTTGTTTATCTGTACTTTGAGAAGTGATGCATAATTCAATCTACATGGGGAGTGTTTCTGATAAGCGAATGAGGAAAGCAATAGTAAAATCCATTGAAGCGTTATTGTTGCCAGAATATAGAAAATTTTGTAAGAGCTTTCTAGATGTTCTTGGTAACGGTGGTTATTGTGTTTATTTTATTTAATTACAAATTTGATCCAATCTTTATTTTGTTTATTTAATTTGATTTTTTCTCAATTGAATTTTTATTTTATTTAAAGTGATTTAATATGATTTTTTTAAATTAAAAATAATATCATTCAGAAGGTATGCTATTTTGTTGTTTTTAGGATTTGATTACATTTATTTACCGCTTTATAGATGAGTTTTGAATTAATTTAGATGGTTAATGTAATTTGATTCACTTTGAAATTCTTAGACTAAGTTTAAAACAACTTTGTTCTTTCAAATACACTTTGATAAGGTGAAAATTAGGTCATATTTGTGTAGAAATTATGCGAAGTGATATTTGAGTCATTCTTTGGTGTGTGAGATCTTTGAATTGGAAATACTAAATCTTAAATTGATTCACTGGATTGAAACAAGCTGATTACAAGATAATGAAGTGACGCTTGAATTGAAAAAGTAAAAGAATTGGAATTGTTTGGGAAATTAACATTAAACAAGTGTTATAGGTTTGGAAACAAAAGATTAGAGTTGATTCCCTTTGGCAAAATCAAAATTTGTTAGGCAATTATATAGAAAACTGAAAAAAAAAGGAAAAATAGATAACCATGCATGATTAACTAAGCAACTCAAATTTTTCTCAGCAAATTTGTAGTAGAGTTTAAAACTTTTCAAAAGGATAAAAAGAAAAGAAACATGAATGAGAAAAGGACACATACTTTCATTGTAATTGTACCTGTCCAGAAACAGCGCGTCGATATTTTGCTGATGATAAGGTCAATATATTACCGATGATAAGATGATGATCAATAAAGAACAGATATATGAAGTGGCATCGCCATAAAGCTGATGGTTGAGCAAGGATGAGCAAAGGTGTAGAGTTGTATCACTATAGAGTCGATGTCAGTAAGGATAACAAACTAACCTCCTTGTAAGAAGTTAAGATTAAGGAAAATAATACTAATGAATATAGAGATGAATTGGAATCGGAATGCGACTCGGGAGGGACCTACCCGTCAGCAGATTATGCGGAGTATAATGGAGTTACAGTGACAAAATGAGGAAATAAAACTAAAGGTAGAAGCTGATCAAGCACATCTCGAAGAAGAACGTGAGGAATCCCGCAAGAAGGCAGAAGAAGATCTACGACTCTTAAGGGAAGAAGCACTCAAAGAAAGGGAGATACTTCGGAAGGAGACCGAGGATACCCATCATCGGCTGGAGGAAGCCCTTCGTCAACAAGAGCAACTGAAAAAACTCAATGAAAACATACAGTAACAGATTACGCCTCCGCAATACTCACAAGAAACTTTTGACATATGCAAATCATGAGAAGATGATCGATTTATGCTCAGTCTCCACTTATAGATCAACAATTAATCCTTGCGATCGAAGCTTACGCTCTTTCTGGATACAGGTAAAAAAAAAAAACCCAAAGTTCCAAGTATGTTGCTATTTTTTGACATAAAAAAATTGGGCAAAAATTACAAACCAGAAAATCTAAACAATTTCCTGATCACAGTCATAAATCATTCTACTCTTCTTGTATTATGTAGGGGTCACAAGCATAAATTTAATAGTTTTACAAATTTGATTAAATAATTTCTTTAGGGCACTAAAAATAAAAAGCTAGAATGATTAATTTAAAGAAAATATTATTTTTGTAATTTATAAAATATACATTGTTATGTTGTTTTAACTTAAATATATTATCGGATAATGTGATCTTAATTATGCGTACAGGAATAATAAATTGATTTGCTAAAAGATAATAAAATATATTTATATAACAGAATTATTATTATCGGTTGTTCCTTTTATTTTTAACCATTTTATTATCAAAAGAGCAAAATAGTTAAATTAATGAATAATACAAGTTTTATGAATTAATTACTCGCCATCCTTTTCAATGCATAAAGCTAAATGTCTTTTACATTAAAGTTTGCCTTTGAAATATTAAATGAAATATGTGTTGTGTTATTTATATTAAAATGTATGTTTCTCATGAATATTTTATTTAATATTATTAAATAAATAAATTTTAGTGTGAAGTATTTTATATTTGGAGGAGTTTTAAGAAGATATTTTTAACAATTTAGGAAGATTTAATCTACCATAAAGTTGTTTCAAAATATCTATATAATTATTTTATATGGTGCTAGAATTTAAAATAAGATTGTTTAAATATATAAACTAAGATTTTGATACATATGTTAAAATGTGAGTATTGCAGTAAATATTACTAGTTGTTATTTTTTAAAGAAATTTATTGTTACTAGATATAAATGTGTTCTGGTGCTACTTTATTCTAATAACAAACATAATTATTTTATAATAGTATGTTGTTTTAATCAGCTTAAAAATTTTGATGATATCGTATAATTCATTATTTATTTGGTATGATTTTTACAAGTGAAAATTATTTAATTAAAGTTAAGATATTTATAAAATGTTTTACATATAAATATTACAATTGTCATATATATACATGTTATATTATGTGAATTACTAACGGGGATTTCATAGATATATTAAAAGTTCATTCATCATGTTTAAATCAATAAAGACTGACTTCAAATTAGAAATAAGATATAAGACCAACGTGGTACCCAGGAGATTTCAAGTGGAGGATCTAATATTAAGGAAGGCCCAATTAATTCAGATAGATAACAAATTGGCACCAAAATGGACCGGACCTTACCGTGTTAAAGAGGTGTTGGGCGGGAGCATACAAGTTGGAAACATTGGATGGCAAGGAGATACCACGAACATGGAATGCAACAAATTTACGATTTTATTTTAGTTAGGAAGGTGACATTATTTTATGATTTAAGTTATTTTCTATATTTTTCTCTTTATGTAAATATATATATTCGTGTTTTATTTCAAGCCAAGTTGCTTGATGTATAAAAGAGCCTTCGTGTTCTATTCCAAGCCGAGTTGCTTGATGTATAAAAGAGCCTTTGTGTTCTATTCCAAGCCGAGTCGCTTGATGTATAAAAGAGCCTTCGTGTTCTATTCCAAGCCGAGTTGCTTGATGTATAAAAGAGCCTTTGTGTTCTATTCCAAGCCGAGTCGCTTGATGTATAAAAGAGTCTTCATGTTCTATTCCAAGCTGAGTCGCTTTATGTATAAAAGAGCATTCGTGTTCTATTCCAAGCCGAGTTGCTTGATGTATAAAAGAGCCTTTGTGTTCTATTCCAAGCCGAGTCGCTTAATGTATAAAATAGCCTCTGTGTTCTATTCCAAGCCGAGTCGCTCGATGTATAAAAGAGCCTTCGTGTTCTATTCCAAACCGAGTTGCTTGATGCATAAAAGAGCCTTTGTGTTCTATTCCAAGCTGAGTCGCTTGATGTATAAAAGAGCCTTTGTGTTCTATTCCAAGCCGAGTTGCTTGATGTATAAAAGAGCCTTTGTGTTCTATTCCAAGCCGAGTTGCTTGATGTATAAAAGAGCCTTCGTGTTCTATTCCAAGCCGAGTTGCTTGATGTATAAAAGAGCCTTCGCGTTCTATTCCAAGCCGAGTTGCTTGATGTATAAAAGACTCTTCGCGTTCTATTCCAAGCCGAGTTGCTTGATGTATAAAAGAATTTGTTAATGACGGAAAGCTCAATGTATGACTGAGTAAGGAAAATGGTTGAGTGTTAATAACTGAGAGCTCGATGGTTAAGCATGTTAATAACTGAGAGCTCGGTGGTTAAGCATGTTAATAAATGAGAGCTCGGTTCATGACCGAGTAATTAATTACTTTGGAGTTTTATAATGTGTTTGCAGGATTGAGAGCTTAGTTCATGACTGAGTGATTATTTATTTTGGGGTTTTATAATGTGTTTGCAAGATTGAGGGCTCGGTTCATGACCGAGTGATTAATTGTTTTGGAGTTTTATAATGTGTTTGCAGGATTGAGAGCTCGATTCATGAACGAGATTGAGAGCTCGGTTCATGACCGAGTGAAGATAAATAATCAACCAGCAATAATGAAGATAAATAATCAGCAAAATAATGGGAGTGAAAACAAAGGATTATACAGATATAATGAAAAATACCTGTGAGAGTGAAATCGTGAAGAAAAAGAGTAGGTAGAATGCAATGATGGATCGTGGGAAGTGGTGATGACGATTGATTTGACAACTTTTGAGTTCCTCATTTCAAGAAGAGGAACTTCAAAAAGTTGGAGAGCTATGTACCCGTCCAGAAACAGCGCGTCGATATTTTGTCGATGATAAGGTCAATATATTACCGATGATAGGGTGATGATCAACAAAGAACAGAGATATGAAGTGACATCGCCATAAAGCCGATGGTTGAGCAAGGATGAGCAGAGGTGTAGAGTTGTATCACTATAGAGTCGATGTCAATAAGGATAACAAACTAACCTCCTTGTAAGAAGTTAAGATTAAGGAAAATAATACTAACGAATATTATGTAATTATTATAGTTGCATTAGTTATTATTTAGGTTGGTTGAGATTTAGGAAGATATTGATGATTATCTTTAAGATTATTATGTATATATGTAATATTTGTGACTGATTCATCTACTATAAATAAGAATATTACTCTCATGGTCAGGGGACAAATTGTTTTTGACTTAAGCAAGTCTTAAGCTAGGGTTAAAAATATTTCTTTCTTTTTGTTTTTGGTTAAGAATTATCTGGCACTTTTCTTGACCAAAACAGTCATAAAGATTTACTGTCACTCAAAATAATTTGGATTAACCATATATATATATATATATATATATATATATATATATATATATATATATATATATATATATTTCCTAACAGGTAAAAAATAGATATATTAAATGAATATTCGCGGGTAATGGATACAATATATTTTTTATACTTGCATGTTAACGGGATAGGTATGAATATCTTAGTATTAATACCCACTAAACTCTAATTTACCTAAATACCTTTATATATATATATATAAAAAGAGGATTTTCTCTCCACATTTCATAATTTCAATTTTACACTTTAAAATATAATTGTTTGCAAAAAAATTTTAAAAATTAACAATTATTTTTACATATTTTCTATCAAATTGTATATTTTTTTTCTTTTTTTTCCTATTCATCAATAGTTATCTACTCATATTTTCTCTATTTATTTTATTTATTTTCAATAAATATAAGTTTATTTTGTATATTAACTTAATAATATTATAATATCATCACGTACCAATATAATATTATAGATATTTAAAAAAAATGTATACAGAAGCTATCGTTTTATGCCATATTTGATGTTTCTAAGTTTTGTATTTACCTCTTTGTGGATGAGTTTTGAGTAAGTTTAGATGGTTAATTCAATTTGATTTACTTTGAAATTTTTAGTTATATTAGAACAATTATGTTCTTTCAAATATACTTTGATTAATTGGAAATCACAAATCATCTGAGTAGAAATGATACGAAGCGATATTTAAGCCATTCTTTAGTGTGAGATCTTTGAATTGGAAATACTAAAACTAAACTTGATTATTTGGATTGAAACTAATTTTATGCAATTTTTAAAAATTATTGAGGTGTTCTTTATTTTGAGTTATGGTCGCATTACCAACCTTGAAAATAATCCCATCACGCAATCTATTTGAGCAAAATTTTCTATTTCTTTAATTTTGAAGTTCATTACAAGCTAATAAAGTGAAGAACTTGAATGGAGAAGGTAAAACAATTGAAATTGTTTTGGAAGTTAACATTGGGTTTTGGAAACAAGATAGAATTGTGGAGTAGAGTTGATTCGCTTAGCAAATTAAAAATTTGCGAGCCAATTATATCGAAAACTGAAAAAAAAAAGGAAAAATAGATAACCCACAATGCATGATTAACTTAGCAACTCAAATTTTTCTCAGCAAATTTGTACAAGAGTAAACATTTTTTGAAAAGGATAAAAAGAAAAGAAAATGAGGGAGAAAAAGACATACTTTCATTGTCATGCAAATGAAAGATTTACATCATTAAATATTGGCATTGAAGTTAACATTTGCCTATTGATTTGGTACCTTGAGACAACTTTAGGGAGATGTTGTCATTTTAGACAACGATAAGTTAACTTTATGTATCTCTGTCACTCAAAATAATTTGGACTAACCAGATATATAGTGATGGGTGTAACAGGCAGAAGGTGAAAGTGTGAAACTGAAGAATTATCCATGCTTACAATGTTATATACATCCTTACAGGCAAATGCAATCAGCAACCCTTTATAATCCAAGCTTCTCAATGCATCAGTCTTCTGAAATGTATCTAATAAATGCATCAAGGTTCCCATCAGAGGACCCACCTGTGCTAATAGCTCCGTGACACATGGCCTTGATTTCCCTTGCCCTGTCTCTGATCTGCTTTCCCTCTTGGCTTTCAAGAACCATAAACCTCTTAACCAGCTTTTCTATCTTTTCTTTTGCCAAAATTTCTTCACTCTCCAACTTCTCTTGTTCCACCTTACACCCATTCCTCCACACATCTACAATTTGGCTGCTATTTGGAACTTGATCCAAGAAAAGAGGGAATGTGAGCATTGGTACCCCAGCAAAGAGAGCTTCAAGAGTGGAATTCCATCCACAGTGGCTCCAAAATCCACCTACAGAAGAATGAGACAACACCTTCAATTGGTCACACCATGGCACCACCATACCCTTATCTCCACACTTGTCTTTCAACCAAGAAGCATCCGCTCTAGCCACCCAAAGATAACGAACGTTGCTACTGTTTAGTGCTTCAACAATTTGATCCATTTGGGCACTAGACACTGAAAGGAAGCTGCCCAAAGAAATGTACAATACTGATTCAGGTGGCTGAGAATCTAGCCATTTTATATAGTCACGGTTATGATCATTGTTGATGGAAGAAGGGTTTTCTCCTAATTCTAGATATGGTATTGCAGGGCCAATAGGATAGACTGGAAATGGAAATATGGCTTTTAAGGATTCAATCGTTTCAGCTTCTAACTCATGGACAGTGGTGAGTAAAAGATAATTTGCTTTGGGAACCTTCGAAATACATTCCAATGCAAGCTGCAGGACTCGTTGATCATTTTCATGAAGCACAGTTCGAAGGTCTGCCAAATGAGCCGAAGAAATTCCAGGAACGTTCTCTACTTTTCCCTCTGCATCATTTATAAAACACCACAGATAAGACATGAACCTAAATATAATTGAATTACCCTTTTGAAGACAATAAGCAATGGTTTCATCCTTTAACAGTTATGCCAAATCACTACACCAGTCATCACAGTTAGAGATTGAAGACAGATATATAAGCTATATAAATGACGTGTCCCGTGTCCGACACGTATCGACACAAATGCCATATCATATAAGCAAACATTCTGCTAAATTATCACTACATCTCCAACTTAACATTTGTTAAGGAACGCAAATGCATCTTCTCCAACGAATATTCAACCAAATGTTTATGCATTAAGCTTCTTTTTCTTTTTCTTTTTCATGAATATAATACCACTGGCAAAGTAAATAAACAAAATCAGAAGTAAAGAAGTGATATACCCAGCGTATCTTTGTCAACGTTCAAACGCCGTTGTTGTGCAAATACATCAAGGTGATGAAGCATGGAGTAAAACGACGCCGACATGGTCCAAAACGCAGCCACGGGAATATTCCTTCGATTTGCGAGGGCGATGGGCCAGCGCAGCTCAACGCAGCCGATAATCACGGTCGGCGGCGGCTCCAGCCGATCGAGGAGCCGATCAAAGGGCTCCTCCATGTTCGTCATGACGGCTTCGTAGAAAGCGGGAAAATTGGCGGCTTTGTGGCGCTCGTTAGGGATGACGTTGGGGATGGCGGCGAGGCGAATGGATTCCGGTTTGGGATCGGCGGCGATGAATCCGAGCCACTCCTCGGTGACCACGAAGGTTATGAGAATATCATTGGGTCTTCTCGATGCCAGGATCTTGCACAGGTTCATCATGGGGTTGATGTGGCCTCTCCCCGGAAACGGCATGGCCACCACGTGGCACACGCTGCCGCTTCCGCCGCCGCTGACGGAGTTATGCATAGCCGGAGAAGTGTGTCAATTAGAGTCAGTGTTGGGTATTTCTTTGTCTTCTGGAGTGTTCTATGTGTTCGCATTTTTCTACACTGTGCACTATAGTATTAAACAACAACATGGCTGTTTTAAAAAGGTTAAATATGTTTTTTAATCGAAAATTAGAATAAGTATTTTTTGAAAACTTTGAATGAATAATTTAGTTCTTCAATTATGTAAATATATAAATTTAGTTTTTTTAATCAAATTTTATTAAATTTAGTTGATATTTTAAACACATTTTATTATAATATTTTAATTTGTTTACATTATTTGACACATATTCGCTTAAAAATGCGTTTGAAACGTTAAATAAACTTAAAAAAATTGGTTTAAAGAACTAAATCTATACATTTTTAAATATGAGGGACTAATTTAGTTTAAAGTTTTTAGAAAAGACTAATTCTAATTTTAACTAAAAAATTGAAGGACAAAAACATATTTATCCCTTTAAATAATCATATTTTGACACATAAATTTTAAACATTGGTCTACTTAGCTTTTTCAAAAATAATTTTTAATTTATTTTATGAAGTATTGATTAGGGTTTCATATTTCACTAGAGATGTCAATTTGGCCCCTAGCCTATGAGCCAGCTCTGGCCCACTTTTCATAAAGTCCTTTTTAGGGGGCCCCAAATGAGGGGGCCAAAAAAAAGTCTCAGCCCCCAAAGCCCCCTCTCTAGTGGGTTAGGGCTAGGGCTAAGGTGGGTTAACCCCAAATAATACTACATCAAGTTAGAGTCAAAGATCAAGTCGAGCGACCCGGACGGGTCCGATGACCCGGATGGACTCGACGACCCGAATGAGCCCAATGATCAGGACGAGCCCAATGACAAGGACGGGCCCGACGACCAAGATGGGCCCAACGACCAGGACAAGCCTGACAACCCGGACATGCCCGACAACACGAACGGGACAGACGACCCAGATAGGCCCGACAATCAGGACGGGCCTGACGAGCCGAATGGGACCGACGACCCGGACGGGCTCTACGACCCAAACCGGCCCAACCACCCAGACAGACCTAACGATCCTAACAGGCCTGACGACGCGAATGAAACCAACGACGCGGATGAACCCGAAGACCCGGGCGGGCCCGACGACCCAGACGGACACGATGACCTGGACGAGGCCGATGATAAGGATGGGCCCGACAACCTAAATGGGCCCAATGACCCGAATGGGTTCGATGACCCGAAAGGGCCCGACGACCTAGATGGGCCCAACGACCTGAATAGTTCCGACGACCCGAACGAGCTTGATAATCCAGATGGGCCCAACGACCTGAACAGGCCCGACGACCCGGACGAGACCGTTGATCCAGACAAGCCCAACGCCTCGAACGAACCCAACGACCCGGATGGGCCCGACGACCCGGACGGGCCCGATGACATGGACGAGCCTAATCAGGTCATTGGTCCACTCTAGATCATCGGAGCGGTTCGGGTGAACGGGCCCGTCCGGGTGGACGAGCCCGTCCGGATCATCGGTCTCATTCGAATCGTTGGAAACGTCCAGGTCGTTGGGCTTGTCCGTGTTGTCGGGCCCGTCTGGGTCGTTGGGCCCGTCCGAGTCGTCAGACCCATCCGTGTCGTTGGGACCGTCCGGTTTGTCGGGCCCTTCCGAGTTGTCGGGCTTGTTCAAGTCGTCGGGCTTATTCCGGTCGTCGAGGACGTCCAGGTTGTGGGCCGCGTTCAGGTCGTCGGGCTCGTCCGGGTTGTCAGGCCCGTACGTGTCATCTAGCTAGTCTTCGTCGTCGGGCCTGTCTAGGTCGTAGGACTCGTCCCAGTCGTCGGGTCTGTAACATCCCTAAGGAATATTACTAAATAAATAATTAAAATAAACAATTAAATATCAAAAGTCGCAATGTTATTTTTCCCAACGCGGGAAAATTTACAATATAAAATTCGCGTGCCAAAATTTATAAAGTAGTAGTAATAAAGCTCTACAAGTTCCAAAATCCAAAGCCATAAATGAAAACATCATAAATATATAATGAAAAATCCTAGCTCTAATTCCCAAGCTAGCCCTTACTCTGTCGCTTAAGCATCCTCAGCATCACCTGTATCAACATCTGCTCCCGTGTACAAGTCACACGATCATCGTCATACACAAACAGAAAGGGTGAGCTGAGAAAATAAAAACAATATATAAACA
>Ga0214544_1006295_pt1 | contig 22043 bp, 19 predicted proteins | sample CNSS3metaG_FD_160074 | JGI IMG/M metagenome (GOLD analysis project Ga0214544, IMG submission 160074) | Root nodule microbial communities from cowpea collected in UCLA plant growth center, Los Angeles, California, USA - CNSS3 | ecosystem: Host-associated > Plants > Roots > Nodule | place: USA...
AACGCTTTTAAATTATCCGTTCAATTAATAAAGCTTTAAATTTTCCCGCGTTTTGGGAAAATGAGGTATTATTAAATGCGTTGTTTTAATTATTCTATTTATTTATTTATAAATTAGTAATATCCTGGCGGGATGTTACACACACAATAATTGATCAACACGTGAAACACCAAATCTTCACATCTTCTTCAATTTAATCATGGTTCCAACATTTTCCAATGCAATAGCTTCATGTATCTTCATCAAATCTTCAAGCACCAAATCATCCGAGCCATTTAAGCTAACATATATCAACATGACATTTGACCAATTTGTGGTGTTCGTTAGTTCATCAAAAGAATCTTCAACCACCTCCCAATTTTCTGATGAGCTAAGAAGAGCGTTCATTTTGAGACTTTAATTGTCATAGTTGGCTGCCTTTTTCAACTTGGGCAGGGGCATATTGTCTGTAAGACTAACCATCTCACTCTCTCCTATTTCCAAACACTCAAACACTGAAGATCTATCTTTTTTTTCCACTCAGACACTCAAGCTAACTAGCTTTACTACCACTTTGTAGATAATAACTCTCTATTTTGAAAAATACTTGATTCACCTTGTGTTGTTATTCTTGTATATTCATAGAATTCAGAATTCAATTTATAGACTCATACTTTTGACTATTTTACTCAAAACAGCTATAAATGACTAACTCATTAACTACCTAGACTCCAACAGCTAGTACATTAACTACCCACAACAACTAATTACCTACAACGACTAATTATCCATAACAGTTAATACATTTAACTTTTATTAAAAAAAACAACAAATGATAGGAAGTCGATCAAGGGATATTGTGTTTATCTAAGATGTAACCTTGTTTCATGGGGTTCCAACAAACAAAAGGTGGTATCGCAAAGCACTATTGAAGCTAAATACCGTAGTGTGGTTGCAATCTCATGGATATAATTTGCATTTAATCTTTGCTCATAAAACTTCATATTGTTACCTCTATTCCCATCATTTACTCCAACAATCATGGTGGCCTTTTTCTTGCAGTGAATCCTACCATGCACACACGATCCAAGCATCTTGAGCTTGATGTGCACTTTCTTTGTTATCACCTTCAACAACAACATGTCAAGCTAGTTCACCTTCCTTCACAATTTCAAGTATTAGACATTATGATCAAACCTTTTTCCTTTGAATCTTTCAATATGTTTAAGCAAAAACTTAGGGTGGCTACACATCGCACAAGTTTTACGGAGGATATAACGTGAAGTGATATAACTGCATGCTTATATGCAACTTACAAATAATTGTCCTACCTCATTCTCTAAACATATTAGTTTTCATATTAGAATAATATTTATTATTTCTTTCCTCTTCTATTTCTTCTCACTCTTCTTGCATTTGATAGAGAGACAAAGGGAAAAATGAGAGAGGCGAAAATAAGAGAGAGGGAAATATGAGAGAGAGAGGGAGAGATTGAGAAAAGATTCTTAGATGAAAATACAAACTTAAAACAAGAATGAATCCAATTTATTATTTCTAAAAGAAAAGAAGTTAAAAGCTAGAAATAAACCTTTTGAAAATGATGTTTACTATAATTAAAACTATAAATGTGTGTACAAAATACTTGTCACTAACAACAACCACCTTTCCAAACTCTAAATAGAAGTAATCTTTAAAGAATGAATAACTTTTTCTATGAACAATCTTGAAGATGATTGAGTGGACAAACTCGTAAACAAAAAAAGAAACTGTTTGAGCTATTTTACAAACAAAAAAAATAAATTTGTGACATTCTGATAATTTATTTTACATAACTTTGTTGCCTAGTTGTACTCCCCTATGTACTTTATTTTACATAACTTTGTTGCCTAGTTGTACTCCCCTATGTACTATATTTTCCTTTCAAATACCTTATCCAAGAGCGCTTGTTGGCAAACAAGTCTCTCTGGATAAAAACTCTTGTATAATATAACTTGTTATGTTTTACAATAAGTACTGCAAGTTGTGTTTTACAATAATGAACTCTATTGCATGCCACAATCATTACTAGATGCACTCCTAACTTTTGCACTTTTCTAAGACATTTCTACCAACACTATTAATTTCAACTACCAGATGAATACACCTCAAGGCTTATAGCTTGGGCCAATGTCAAGGCCCATTCCATGGCCCATATGCACCTCAATGCCCAAGTCCAACGAAAGGCCCAATAACAAGAGACATTTCAAGACATAATATTAGACTTTATTTTTGGGTCCATTGTTTAGGCCATGCTTTAAAAATAAATTGTAAAATTACTAGAAGTAGTTTTCGGTCATAATTGATCTAGCATTTGCAATTAGGTCCATTCAAGTCCAATTACAAAAGTCTAGACCAAGTTTGCATCTAGCCTTAACCATGAGTTGCACATTTAGCACATGTGTTAAATGAGGAAAGTGTGACATGTCACATGGCACGTGATCCACTTTGTGTGGATCTTAGATCTAGATCTAGACACATGTGATTCACATGGCCACCTTACATTTGCATTTCATTTAATCTTGCATTTGGTTTTCATTTTAGGATATGCTCTCTACTATAAATGAGAGACTCCACACTCTTTGTAAGGTTACTCTTGAATTGTTAATGCAAATACAAGTTAAGATCACTCCATGACTTGCATTTTTGAGAGTCCAAATTGCTAGAGCATTCTCCGAGATGTCTCCTCTAGCCCCCTCCCTAAGTTGGTCTAACCTCTTAGGAACCTTCACCAAACCACTTTTGTTGCCACTACATCTCCAACCTTCGGTGCTTCATCCATTTTGCTGCAAGGAAGCTTCAATCAACCATCAAATTTCACCATGGAGCTTCATTACTACTGGAATTTAAGTTTACCAAAAAAAAATATGCCCGTAAAATTAAATGCTTTTCTTGACCTTCATTCTAAGCAAGATCTTGCTATTCTTGATGTGCTCTAACTCCACATTTCCTTCTTTCACTTGTCATCAGATGAACTGAAATTGACCCTCAATATGCTTGCTTCTCTCATGATTGACCGAGTTCTTTGCCAATTCAATGGTCAACTTGTTATCAACTAGAATCACAGTCCCCTTTTCTTGCTTCAACTCTAGCTTCCTAAGGAGATTTCTAAGCCAAATTGCATCGTAGGCACTCCAAGATTCTGCAATGTACTCGACTTCACAAGTTGACAACGTTAGAATGGGCTATTTCTTCGAAAGACAGGTGAACGATGTGTTTCCGATGAAGAATACATATCCGGACTTGCTTTTTCGGTCCTCACGATCTCCACACCAATCACTGTCCAAGTAGCCAACTAGTCGGTAATTATTCGTCCTATTATACATTAGGCCAAGTGACACTATTCCTTTCATATACCTTAGAATTCTCTTTAGTGCCTTCCAATGAGTTTATCTCGACTCGTCCATATACCCAACTACTATTCCAACAGTTAGCATTAAATTCAGTCTTGTATTTGTAAGATACCTAAGAGTTCAAATCAGACTACAGTATTTGCTCGCATAAACTCGCTCTCCATTTGCATACTTAGAAAGTTTTATATCAGGTCTCATAGGAGTGGAAACTGATTTTCAACTTGTCATCTTAAATATCTTCAAGACCTCCTTACCATACCTTTTGATCGAGGTCGTACCCGATCAATTAAAACATTTAAATGCAGTACTCAGGAATTAACCTAAGGTCGTCTCCTAGTGACTATTGTTTTCACCAAAGGTTACAGATTGCAGTTTAACACAAAGGGGGGTTTGGCAGATTCACAATGCTAATCAACAGATTAAATTAAATGCGACATTGATTAAAAACGTATTGAATTATGATAGGCCACCAAATTAACACCTCTGCCTTCTCTTAATCCACTAGATAATAACCCATTAAGCGAAAGTTACATTCCAGCTTCAACAATTAAGCAATGCACACATCCATAAATTCGTGACAGCCAAGCTACATACATTAAGCATGAATATAACCTAAACCAACATATGCAATTAATTTGTAAATTAAGCATAAACAGATAAACCACATGCATTCCTAAAATTCAGGACAAAGACATGGCAAATTTCACAAAACAAACACAACCTCAAAGCTTCAATGCATTTTTCTTCAAGGAATCAATACACGAATTTAGCTAGACATTGGAATAGGGCAATTAAACACTGCAAAACGAAATTCACCAAAATAGAACATCAAACCCTAACTTAGGAATTATTCAAATGCAAATTCAAGAGCAAAAGAGAATTTTAAAGCTTTAAATGAATGAAAATCGTTGTTGTCAAAGAAAAACCGAAAACCCCATACATAGGTGTTGTTCCAAGTCAATACAATTCACAAAATGAGATGCCCAAGCTAGCAAATGAGTTCAAAATGTAAACCCACATTGGGTGTTGTCAAATGTCATAAAAATGGTAAAAGCAAGTACTAAAATGTGAAAAATGAAAGAGGCACCTCCATGGTCATCCACCAAAGCTTCAAAACGTGAAAATGGAGAATCCACAAGATGAAGTTCGGCTGCCACCCTAAAAGACCTAAAAATATCGTAGTCACATCAATTTTGCCACTCCTATTTACAAAAATGCCACGCAGGGATGCAAAATTACAAAACTGCCATTTTGGTCAGCAAAATTACAAAACTGCCACTATGGGCTGAAATTGTTGGCCCAATGTGTGGACAAACTAACTAACATGGTGTAGACGTGGCGATGATGTGGAAATCACATGGAAATTCTCTCTTGACCTTTAGATAAATGTCCAAGCTCCAAAATTTGCTCCACATAACGCCTAAAAACAATTACAAACAATAATTAGACCAATTAATGCCAAATTACTCAAAATTCGAGATAATGGTCTAATGAAGCCCGATTGACGAAAATGCACTAAGAACAACAATTTATCACTGAACCACTATCAAGATAGGCACAAAAAGGCAGTGGAATAAGGAAAAATACTGACTTGTCACCTCTCTTATGACACAAAGATGCCATCCTCTCCCTAAGCAACTTCCAAACCAAGGAAACACTTCATAAGTCCCAAGTTAGTCATCACGAACTCCTTCTTTATCACTTCTTTATACCCTTCAATCAGCTTGGAATTATCCCCCACGAAGATAAGGTCATCAACATACTAGGCAAAAAACATCACATCTTCTCCATTCTTCTATATTAACGAGTACAATTTTTTTTCCCTCATTTAATGTTTAAATTTTGGGATTTAATTGAATTTTAATGCTTAAAATATTGATTTAATCAAGATTTGTGATAGTTTGACTTATTGAGTATGAGATAAAAATGGCTTAAAAAGTGATTTTAGTTGCATAAAATATTCTTGGATATTCCAACGTTTCTTGATGCAATTGAAGTTAAATTATATTCATTAAAGGTGTGAAATTAAATTGTTTCGAGTTACAAAATAAGGTCAAAATTAGTAAATTCTGGAAATAAGTATACAAGGAGCTGAATAATTAACAAAAACCACCATTTTCAAATGAGCCATGTAAAACCTACTCTTGCACGTCCTAAGGGAGGAGAGAGAAGCTCACTAGTGTAGACAGTGGTTTTGGCCGCGGTTATTTTTTCCATTTTGCTTTGGTTTCAAACCCTAGGCATATAAGGTTGAGGTAAAAAAGGATCATCTTCAAACCTCGGGTGTCACCCGAAACAAAAACCCACCTTTCTACCTCGGTTCTTTATGAATCGAAGCCATAGAGTCCCTCTTTCTCCCTCAATTTATGGGAACCGAAGCCAAAAAAATTTTAAATAGGCCCAAAAAACTCTTGCCCACAGTCACACCCCCAACTTCTACGTCATAAAAACACTTGGTTGTCAACTTCGCTTGAAGCTCTAGAACCTAAAGGTAACAAAACCATGTAAGAAAATCATGTTAATAATAGTAGAAGAGATTATTGAACATGTTAGTGTGGAACGCTCATGCACACATCACATAGAGAAACTTAAACCATGCACATTGAAATTGAAAATCATGAAGAAAAAATAGGAGTGAGTGCGAACTGAACATTGGAAGAAGCTAAATTGGTTTATGAAATGAAAAGCAATACCTATTTTGATAAACGAGCATCAAACTCTGGTTGCGACTGTGGCATTGTCAGTGCTACTACTTGACGACATTGAGTTAGGGTAGGTGATGTAGTGAAATGAAGTCGAAATCAAATCTAAATCAAACTTGAAATCGAAAGAGGCATGGAGACAAAATCGAACTTGAAAACGACGGAGATCATGTAGTTACGCGTGACGAACATGAAAGCTGAAATCGAAAGAGAAAAAGTAATGGAATTGAAAGAGAAAGCGAAGAGCGAAAATTTTATTACCTTGAGCTTCAATCGAAAGAGAAAGCAGGGAGGCGTGCGAAAGATGTTGCATCCTCTAGAATAAAACTTTTAGAGGGAGAGAGTATGAATACCAAATTAAAAAAATTTTAAAATACGTAAAGAGCAAAAATAAAAGATAAGGTGAAATCCAAATTTGACCGTGTTTTCTAAAAAAAACCCAAGTATGTAGTAGGGTTTTCAAAATCTCTCTTATGTTTATTTTTTAGTAGAGGTTATAATAAACTCGACTAACAAATTTTCTTTAAAATTCTAAAAATAATGTTGAACGTTTATTATAAATTTATTTTTAAATAAACTAAAATATTATATTAAAATAGTAAATTTTAAGTTAATATTAACTATATCAATATTATAATAAAATTAATTAATTAGAAATTTATTATTATCATTTTAAAATTTTCTAATTTAAATAAAAATTGAAAACTTAATTTTCCTTAACAACATTAATTTAAAAATGTTACAATATCATTATTAACATTATTTATGGTAACATTTTTAATTACATTATGGTAACATATTTTTAAAAGTATTACTATAGTTATTCATAATATTCATAAGGTAACATTTACGATAAATGTAATAAAGAAAATGTTTCTAATCTAATAATTCTTGTAGTGAGGATGAATCATGGTTTTACAGGCTAAGGGCTTGTAATGAGCTATAAAACAATGAAAGGGTATGCAGGCTCAAAAAGGGCTATCAAGCGAACAATCCAAAGTAGGCTCATCTAGTTGTCTCAATTTGACTCAAACACAAGAACATACAATCAAACATCAGCAGATGGGCTTCAACAAGTGCAATAAAAGTAAGGAAGGAGAAAGAAAACCCCCTGAATCACGGTGAAACAGAAGTGGGGTTAAGCAGGGAAGTCTCCACTACAACGGTATCCACCAAAGTAAGGTTGTTGAGGAATAGCTTCAGATGATGCCCATTCACTTTGAAGCTCTTATCGGTGGATTGGCGCCTAATCTGAACTGCACTGTAAGGAGAAACATTAGTAACCACAAAAGGACCAGTCCACTTTGATTGCAACTTACCACCTATGAGACCAAGTCTTGAAATATACAATAACACTTGATGACCGACAACAAAATCCTTTCTAGCTATGGAGCTATCATGTAATCTCTTGGTCTTCTAGACGGATCAGCTTGTTCAACTGCAGCTTCCTTTCCTCCCAGCTTGATCAAATGAGAAGTTGCATGATTTGACAGCTTAGTAAGCTCGGTACTCTATCTCCACTGGAAGGTAACATGACTTACCAAATATAACCCGAAAGGGAGACATCCCTATAGGTACCTTGTAAGCAATCTTGTGAGCCCAAAGAGCGTCCTTGAGTCTGTTGCATCAATCCTGTCGGTTGGACTGTACAATCTTCTCCAAGATCCTCTTAATTTCTTTGTTTGAAATCTCGGCTTGCCCATTAGTTTGAGGTGAAATGGTGTAGAAAGCTTGTGCACAACCTCATACTTTTGAAGCAAAACCCTCATGGATCTATTCCAGAAATGGGTGCCCTGACCACTAACGATGGCTCTAGGAACTCCAAACCTTCAAAATATGTGAGACCTAACAAAGTCTACAACAACCCGAGCATCATTAGTTCTGGTGGCTTTGGCTTCTACTCATTTTGAGACATAATCAATAGAAAGTAGGATATAAGTGAAACCAAAAGAGACATGGAAAGGGCCCATCAAATCTATACCCCAGATATCGAAGATCTCACAAAACAACATGGGTTTTTGAGGAATCTGTTGTCTCCAAGAGATGGCTCCTACTTCTCGTTGGCATTGCTCACATGTGCTACAAATCCTCCACGCATCCTTAAAGATGGTGGGCTAATAGAATCTACAATCTAACACCTTGTGAGTTTTCTTTTTTGTGCCAAGATAACCACCAAGTGCAGATGAGATGACCACCTGGTCACTGCATATCTTCCACAAATACGGGTCATCCAAAATGTAATAGCTATCGCTCTTAAGTTTATCACATTGAACTCTAGATGCTAGGGGAGGAAAACTAGAAGCAGCCAAGTAATTCATAATATTAGCAAGTCATCCCGGATGGGTAAAACTTTCATTGGGGAGGGAAAAGAAGGAGAAAGTTTCAACAAACTTTCATTAGGAAAGTCATCCCAGATGGGTAAAACATCATCAGTAAATCTCTTTATCCTGCTCAGGTGGTCCGCAACTAAATTCTATGCTTCACTCCTGTCACGAATCTCTAAATCAAACTTTTGGAGCTAGAGCATCCATCTTATCAACTCAGGCTTTGACTCCTCCTTCTTCAATAGGAACTTCAGAGCTGCATGGTCAGTAAACATAACAATAGAAGGTCTTTCTCTGTTGTGGTATAGTTCCCTTTAGTAGTATTTAACATCTTGGAGGCGTAGTAGATCATTCAAGGCTTCTTATCAATCTTTTGTGCCAGGACAGCTCCCGCGGTATGATTTGATGCATCGCACATGAGCTCAAATGGGGTTATCCAATCCGGTGCCTAAATTATAGGAGTGGTGGTCAGGGCCTTCTTAAGGCAATCAAAAGCCTTTTTGCATCCTTCATCAAAGATGAAGTCAACATCCTTTTGCAGCAACTCAGAAAGTGGAAGGGCCTTCTTGCTAAAATCCTTGATAAAGCGCCTGTACAACCCTACATGGCCAAGAAAAGAACGAACCTCTCGCACAGAAGAGGGGTAAGGAAACTATGAAATAAAAAAAATCTTAGCGGGGTCAACTTTTATGCCCTTACTTGAGATGACGTGCCCCAAAACCATACCTTGTTCTACCACGCAATGGCACTTCTCAAAATTGAGAACAAGGTTAGATTGGATGCACCTATTCAGAACTCTGTCTAAACTAGGGATGTCAACGGGGAGGGTAGGGTACCCGTATCCATATCCGTGCGGGTATTTGTTATGTGGTTACCCACATATTTTTTTTAAATACACGGATATCTGCGAGTAACCACGGGTATTTACAAAAAGAAAAATTTAATAATCCATTTCCAACTCGTTGCGGGTTTTATCTGCGGATACTGATGGGTACATATTTTTTTGACATACCTAGTCTAAATTAACTAAACATGCATCAAAGGAGGATCCATACACAGTAAAATCATCCATAAACACCTTTATGCAGTTTTCAAGAAAATCACTGAAAATGCTAAACATGCACCATTGGAATGTGCCAGGGGCATTTCAAAGGCCAAAAGGCATCCTCCTAGAGACAAAAGTGCCAAAGGGGTAGGTGAATATGGTTTTTTCCTTATCCTAAGGAACAATATGGATTTGAAAATAACCAGAAAAAGCATTAAGAAAACAGTAATGAGATTTCCTTGCCAAGCGCTCAAGCATCTGGTCAATGAATGGCAAGGGGAAGTGGTCTTTCCTAGTTGCTTGATTGAGTCTCCTATAATTGATGCAAACTCTCCAATTGTTTTGCACCCTAGTTGGGATCAACTCGTCCCTTTCATTTTTAACAATTGTGAGGCGTGTCTTCTTGGGAACCACATGAATGGGACTGGCCTACTAACTGTCTAAAATGGGGTAGATGATCCCAGCTTGTAGAAGCTTGGTCACCTCCTTGTTCACAACCTCCAAAATGATAGGGTTAAGTCGCATGTGCGGTTGTCTTACTAACTTTGCTCCATCCTCCAACAATATCCTATGTATGCACGTGGATGGGCTAATACTAGGAATGTCAAGTAACATCCATCCAATGGCCTTCTTGTGCTTCTTGAGCACTTGCAACAACCTCTACTTTTGCTCAGCAATGAGTGAGGTAGATATTATCGCAGATAGTCTTTGCTCATCCTCCAAATAGACATATTTGAGGTTGTCCGTTAGAGGTTTTATTTCTAGAGTGTTGGGTGCTGGCTGGATATCAAGAACCAGAGGGGAGGGAGAAATGAGTTCCACAACCTATACCTCAACATAACAATCAGATGCATATGTACTTCCACTGCAGAATCAATATCAAAATCAGAATCAGAATAACAATATGAATCGAAATCAACACCAATGCATGCAAATTCAGACAATTCAAACACATATACATATTTCATGCAATGCAAAGGGTGGAAATTAGAAATATGTCCATCAACAGCATCATCAATGATATCAATGTGGAAAATCAAATGATCCTCAGAGGGATGTTTCATGACATCCAAAATATTAAAACACACCACAATATCATCGAACTCCATAGACAAGTACCTATATGGACATCAATCTTAGTTTGTGCGGTTTTTAAAAATGGTCTACCTAAAATAATTGGTGCAGAACCATGTGAAAATCCTTCTTCCATATCAAGAATATAAAAATCAGTAGGGAAAATCAATTCACCAACACGAACCAAAACATCATCAACCAAACTTGCGGGGTGGGCAACACTTCTATTTGCCAACTAAATCACTACACATGTAGGTTGTAGGGGTCCAAGAGAAAGAGATTCAAAAATAGACAGAGGCATTACATTAATTGAAGCACCAAGATCAAGCATTGCATTTTCAAATTTATTGTTACTTATTATGCAAGGTACACAAATACTTGGATCCTTGCACTTCTTAAGAATCTAAGGAATAGATTTAACTATCAACACTAACACATTCCTCTCCATGTTGATCTCCTTATTTCCCTTTATCCTCCTCTTGTGTGTGCACAACTCTTTCAAGAAATTTACATATCTGGGAATCTATCTAATGGCATCCAATAAATGTATGTTCACTTCTACCTTCCTGAATGTTTCTAAGATCTGCTTGTCAACCTCTTCCATCTTTTTGCTTGGAAAGGCTTTTGGAGGGAAAGGAAGAAGGATGAGAGGCACAACAATAGAGGTGGAAGGTGCAGAATATGTGGAAGGACTGGTTGCATGAGCATCACGCTTTTGCTGGAATTGCATATATTGAAGGGTCATCATCCTGACCAACTCCTCCAATGAAGTAGAAGATGAAGGTGCAGCAAGAGTTGGGGTGGTAGCAGGAACAGGTGGAACTCGAATGGCTTGTGTAGGTGCAACTCTTTGTTGTTGGTGAGGAGGTGGCTACACATTTTGAACATGTTGGTTTTGTTGTTGTTGTTGACTGCCCCATCTCAAATTGGGATGATTTCTCCAACCTGAATTGTATCTGTTAGTGCATAAATCGTGGTTCTTCTAGTGTTGCTAGGGTGGCCTATTGTTGCAAATGTTGGCAGCATATGCTTGAGGAGTATTAGAAGGTGCAAAAGTTGTGGCTTGTTGCAAGGCAGTGTAAGAATTTGTGAAATGACAACTGAAGTGTAGATGCCACAAACTCTTGTAGTAGAAGGTGCAATCCTCTAATTCGCAGCAAGTTGATTGACTAAAGTGGTAGAGCATCAATCTTGGTGTCCAACTTCTTAGTGTACTCGACAACTCCTACATCATGAACCCTTCTAACAATTACGGGATCATGTCTTGCACCAAATTGTTGGAGTTAGAGGCTATATTCTCAATGAATTGCCTCGTTGTTGTTGGGGTTGAATTACAAAGAGCACTATCACTCGCAACATCAAGCATGCTTCTATCCATATGATGCAGGCCTTCATAAAAATATTGAAGAAGTAGATGCTCAGATATCTGATGGTGGGGGCAATTGGAACACAAATTCTTGAACCTCTCCCAATATTCGTAGAGGTTTGATAGAGGTTGTACCCCACCAAATTAAAACAGATAAAATGCAGTATATGAAAGTGAAACAAGTCGTCTCCCAACGACCAATTTTTTTGTCCAAAGCTACAATTTCCAGATTCAAAAACAACACAATATCACAGGGGGGTTTGGCAGATTCAGTATGCTAATCAAAAAATTAAATTAAATGTTATAGTGATTAAAAACGTATTGACATCCTTGATTCAAACACAATTTCACTTATCATAGGCCACCAAATTAACACCTTTGCCATCTCTCAATCCACTAGATAATAATTCACTAAGCAAAAATTACAATCCAACTTCATTATGCAATTAAGCAATGCACACATCCTTATATTCATGACAGCCAAGCTACATACATTAAGCATGAACATAACTTAACCCAAACGTATGCAATTACTCTGTAAATTAATCATAAACAGATTCACCACATGCATTCCACGAATTCAGAACAAAGATATGGCAGATTTCACAAAATAAACACAACCTCAAAGCTTCATTGCATTTTTCATCAAAGAGTCAATACACGAATTTAGCTAGAAATGGAAATGGAGAAATTAAACACTTCAAATCTGAATTCAATAAAACAGAACATCATAAACCTAACTTGCAAATTCTTCAACAAAAACTCAAGAACAAAACAAAATTTGAAAGCCTTAAATGAACCAAAATCGTTGTTATCATATAAAAACCAAAAACTCCATCAATGGGTGTTGTTCCAAGTCAATAAAATCTACAAAACGAGATGCCCAATCCACCAAATGCATTCAAAACGTAAATCCCACATTGGGTGTTGTCAAATGTGCATAGAAATGGCAAAAAGTAGTGTAAAAACATAAAAAACGAGTGGAAAACCTCCATGGACGTCCACCAGAGCTTGAGAGCACGAAAATGGAGGTTTGAGAGAATGAAGGAGAAGAGAATGCGGCTGGGTGCATCTTGAAGACCTAATTTTTGTGGTCACATCAAATCTGCCACTCATATTTACAAAATTGCAATTATGGGCTATAGAATTACAAAATTGCCACTACTAGGCCTCAAATGTGGCCCAATCACTTAGACGACGTGGAAACGACATGGAAATGACATGGAAATGATGTGGCAATGATGTGGAAAGTCTCTTCAATTGAATATTAATGTCCAAGCTCCAAAATTGCTTCACCCAAATACCTAAAAATAATTAAAAACGAAAATTAGGCCAAATAATGTGAAATTAACCCAAATTCGAAACAATGGCCCAATAAAGCCCAATAGATGAAAACACACTAAAGATGAACAATTAAGCACTGAACAACTGTCAAATGAGTACACAAAGGCCAGTGGAATGGAGGAAAATAATGACTCATCAAGGTTCTCCCCAAATTGTTGCTTGATGCCAAAAATCTCCTTTCTTATGGTTGTGGTTCTGGACGTAAGGAAGAATTTGTCCAAGAACAATCTCTTCAAGTCATCCTAGCTCGTGATGGACTTGGGTGCAAGGTAATACAACCAATCTTTTGCATTGCTCTCCAATGAATGTTTATGAAAGCGTGGTTCGAGATCGTCAAGGTATTAGAAACATATGATAAAATCATGCCCAAGATCTTCAAATAGATCTCAAATTACCTTTAGATAGTGGAATAAGAACTCTTTTTGTAATTTTTGTAATGTTTTTGTTTAGGCTTTATCAGACATTTAGTTGTGTTGGGCTTTTTGGTTTTTGGCCCATAGTATATAAGCCCTTGTAAGACACATTTGTATTGAGATTTGAGTTTTATGAAACATTGAGTTTTTCTCTCAAGTCTTGAGGTTCTCCTTAGAACAATCGATCCTTATCTTTGAATCTCTGATTCAAAGTGGCGGATCTTCCTCACTTATCTTGGAACCTCTTCCAAGTGGCGTGATTTCCTCCCATTTCAGAAAACCCTAAATCAACGTCCTCCATTTTCTCCCATTTTCTTTTTAGGGTTTATACCCATTTTCATTCAAGACAAATTTCGCCTCCAAATCCGAGACGATCCTTCTTCAAATGTGGGAAAGCCTTCAAATATAAATTATCTTCTTGGACATCAGCGGGCTTCATGGTGGAACACAAAACATGGCACTGCTTCAAATTCTTACACGGGTCCTCACTTGCAAGGCCATGAAACTTTGGCAACAAATTGATTAATCTAGTTTTCAAAACATAAAGGACTTCCTCTTCAGGAATGCACAATGAGTCATAAGTGAACTCAGGTTCAGTTAGCTCACTCATTGTCCTTTGAGGTGGAGGTGGAGGTTGATCCATGTTATCAGTATCAAAATGAATATTAAAATGATCAGATTGGTCAGTATGCTCAGTATGCACAAAATGATCAGAATGCAGAATGCAGAGATGGATAGCTATTATGCCTAACTCCTATGTGGAAGATTCTATCAATTTCAGGATCCAATGATTGTAAAATACCAGGATTCCCCCTAGTTATGCACTAATCAATCCAAATCAACAAAAGCCAACAAAAAGTCAACCAAGGGTAAAAATGACATAAATCAAAGTAGCTCATATTGAGTTGAAAATATTTAACAAAAATCCTAAAATCATGAATAGGTGTCATAAAAAATTTGAAGCCTAAATTCAAATCCTAACTACACGAACAAAACACACAAATTTGACTGCAAATAGGAAAAAACAAAGAAAAAACAAGTTAAATAGGAAAATGATTTTATTTGGAGATTTTGAAAAGGCCTATTGAAAATAAAATTAAATTCTACCCCAAATGCATAAAAAATTTGCCCTATTTCGATAACTAGAGCAAAAGTTATGGCCGTTTGAAATTTAGCAAAATAACTACAAAAATTTCCTACTACAAACACCGCTACAATGACTCTAATAGCAACACATACTCACTGAAACACAAACACTACAATGGTAGCATTGAATAGAACAATAACATCACAAAAAAATGCACATCAAACTTCAACCACACTTAGCCCAACATATCACAAAATAACATAGACACAAAACATAACACAACACATAACAACATTGAAAATGACTTTGAACGATAAGATTAGTTTCGGCAACAATGCCAAATTTGGTCGAGGTCGTACCCGACCAAATAGAACAATTAAATGTAATACTCAATAGTTAAACCAAGGTCGTCTCTCAATGACCAAACCTTTCATTCAAAGCTTTCTAGATGCAATTCAACACAAATGGGGGTTAGTAGTTTTAGAAATTCAACACAAGAGTAAAACGTAATTGCAAATTTGATTAAACAATAAATAAAACAACATTGATTCCTTGCTTTGAATGAAACTTCACCCTTCCCAAATTACAAACTTAGCTAGTTTTGTTATCCCTCATGAAACTCGCTATTAACCAACTAAGTGAAGGTTAACCACGACTTTTGTTAGAAGTGGGTTTTAAGCCTAACTCAACCCCATAAAATCGACTTATAAGGTGAGGTTTGCACCTCACTTATATATTGTGAATTGACCTTATCTCTAGTCGATGCGAGACTTCCAACACACCCTATCACGCTGAGGTATATCCATCTCGTGCGTGGGACTAGAAATTAGTGGGTGGTCCGTTAATGACCCGATTGCGGGTAGAATAGAATGTCCAAGAAATCTCACTAGGATAGGCTTTAACTTGGCTCTAATACCATGTTAGGAAGTGGACTTTAATCCTAACTCAACCACACAAAACTACGTGTAAGGTGAGGTTTGCACCCCACTTATATATTATGAAAGCCCACTTCTAATAACTTCAATATGCAATGAAGCAGTGCATACGTTCATGAATTTGCCACAACTAATTAAGCATGAACACAATCAATGAAAACGAATTACCCATTCTAAAAATTAAGCATAAAAAGATTGGGATCTGTAATTAAAACACAAATGCAAATCCAAAACGAAGAAATAACAAAACTCAACCGAACAAAACAATAATGTTCCTGCAGAGAACAAATAAGATGAGTTAGGCACAAGCGTCACCTTACCATGTAGTTCGCTATCTCCTCAGTTGGCCTTTTCCCGGTTGATACATATCGGTTTGGACCCAGAAGGGGGTTACCTACAGAAGAGACTCTGAAACTCAAGTGAGTCAAAACTCTCAAAAAGGTCAAATTGTGATTAATGAATGCATACCTTTAATTATTGGGGTCCACACGTATTTATAGAGCATTAATTATGTCTGATTATCCCATGGGTCGGGCCTTGGCTTGGGCTCTAGCTTGGGCTGCGAGTGGGCCTGGGCCCTAACCCAGGCCCTTAAGACCTATTGAACACGGGGGCTTCCATTTTACTAAGTATATTGAAGTTATCGGCCTCAACCGACTACTTCCCTTGACGGTTTGTGTTGCTCGTGTGTCGTCTTAGGCAGGTAGTTCCTCTAGACGTCTAGGTTACCGGTCTTGGCCGGTTACTCGAATGCCTTGGTATATGGTGATTGTTCTATCATTATTTTGTTAAGTTGGCTTGGTGTGGTACAAATAATATCAAGGTTTCATTTCATTCTCTACAAGGAATCAATGCATACGAAAATTAGTTGCCCATGGAATTCGAATCAACAATCAAACCCAAGCTTAAATGCATCATTAACAAGAGGAAAAGAATACTGAAAACGCAAATTAAAATAGATAGCAAGCAAAAATGTTATTATCAACTCCAATTTGTGGAAGAATCAAGAAAATGCGAAAACCCTGACAATGGGTGTTATCCTAAATGTAAAATAAGATTGGGGAGGAAGAGAGAATCTCAAAACTCTCCTAAAACCTCGTGTTCCCCTCAATTCTGCCACTCATATTTACAAAAATGCCATTCAGGACTGCAAAATTACAAAAATATCGTTCTAGTTAGCAAAATTACAAAAATGCCACTATGGGTTGAAAATGTTGGCCCAATGATGTGGACATGCACATTGACATGATACAGACATGGCAATGATGTGATAACTCTTTCTTCATCTTAAAATTTGTGTTCAAGCTCCAAAATTTTCTCCATAAAATACCTAAAAATAATTAGAAACAAATATTAGACCAATTAATGTCAAATTACTCAAAATTCGAAAAAATGGTCCAATAAAGCCCAATTGAGAAAAATACACTAATAGAAGACAATTAAGTACTAAAAAAACATCAAGATGGACACAAAAGGGCAATAGAATAAAGGAAAATAATGACTTATAAAGGGTGAACGACAACAACATGCTTTTGATGAAATTAAAGCTAAGCTCATGCAAGCTCTCATTCTAGTTTCAAATTTTGAGAAAACTTTTGAGCTTGAGTATATAATAGAAATTATATTAAATATCAATAACTTATAATTTATAAAGTAATATATAACTTAATCAATGAATAATATTTTTTCTTTAAATTAGTAACTATTTAATAATTTTTTAGGATAAAATTTATTTGTTTGTCTCAAATATACTATAATTTTGACTTTTTTTCTTAAATTATTTCATTAGTTATTACTTATGATTATGAAATTCAGAATCTGGATGAACACATAAAGTAGTATATGTTCTTTTTTCTTCCAAATTTAATATGCCGATGCCAAATATAGAAAAGTCAACATGCCTCTTGCCTTGTAACTTGATTTAAGAATATGTAAAGTGTGAAGTATTTGGTTGAATATGACATTGAATTTAAGTTAAAAACAAATACAACTTATTAATCATATTGCTTGATATTTAATATTACTATTCTGCATGATTTTGCTTTAAAAAAGAAAGTGGATGCTTATCAGATAAGAACTGTCGGTTCCCACTTTGCTGCAGACATTTGTGTCAAGGAATAAGAAGGGGATATTTTATTTTATATGATAAATTATTTTATCAACATCGTCTTTTATCACACGACAAATACGAGTTCAAATTTTAAATTAAATGTTTATTATTAACTACACTATAGTGTTTAATCATATTTCTTAAATACGCAACATATATACTTCGCACTAAAAGAAACGTATATATATTTTTTGAGGAGTACTCTACGGGTGCGTGTAACGTGGAAGAATATAAAACTTGTGCTTCGTGAGTTGATTATGAAACGGCGTGGGATAGATATAATATTTAATTTAAAACAATGTGCGGAAACGATAAACTATGAACTATATGTAAGTTGAGTCAGTGATGACATTTCAATGTGTTAAACAAATATCGTAAATAAATCCTTAAATAAGTAGTTGCTTTATGATAAATTAGGTGTTGATCACATCATATGAATTATGTTTTCCCTTACCTTTTTACACATATGGGTTAATTTACTTTTTAAATTACGGATCAGGATCTGTTTTCAAATTTATTACAGAAACCGCTAAGTTGTACATGCACGACTTATTGAAATACATGCACGACTTCTTCATAATATTAAAGTCATACTCGTAAAACATGATTTCTTCAAAATTTAAGCTTAATTAACAAGAATTAACGTTTAAGTAAAGCTGTATATATGTTTGACGACATTTGCGTAAAATAATATTTAGCTGAAGTCATACCAGCCTTTGACGACTTTTTGATGAAATTATGTTAAATTAAAGTCGTGAACTAATTACCAACTTTTACTTAAAATATGACCAATTGAAGTCATACATAGGGTTGGAAACTCTAACCTAAGTTCAATATTGTTCCTGCAGAGAACAAACATGATAAGTTAGGCACAAGCGTCACCTTACCCATGTAGTCTGCTATCTTCTCAGCTGGCCTCTTCCCGGTTGGTACAAGTCGGTTTGGACCCAGGAGGGGTTACCTGCAGAAGGGGCTCCGAAGCTCAAGTGAGTCAAAACTCTCAAAAGGTCAAATCTGTGATTAATGAATGCGTATCTTTAATTACTGGGGTCCACGTGTATTTATAGAGCATTAATTGTGTCTAGTTATGCCATGGGCCGGGCCATGGCTTGGGCTTTAGTTTGGGCTGTAAGTGGGCCTGGGCCCTAACCCTTAGAACCTGTTGAACACGGGGGGCTTCAATTTTACTAAGTATATTGGAGTAGTCGGCCTAAGCTTTAATCTTATTGGGTCTGCTGGAGTAATCGGTCTAGGCCGGCTACTTATCTTGACGGATTATGTTGGTTATATGAGGTGTAGGTTGTTCCTCTAGATGTTTAGGTTAGAGTTGGTAAAAATTAGGCTAACTCGGCCTAGGCTAAATACTTGATTGCCTTGGTATATGTATTGTTTACTTATTTAGTCGAGTTTGGCTAGGTGTGGTACACCAGTCCCCCAGCCTTGTCCGATATGAGTTGTCGGTCAAGGGTGATATGTGTTGGTATGCTAACGGAACTGGCTAGGTGTGATACACCAGTCCCCCAGCCTTTAAGTGTGATGAACAATGTTAAGGCTAAAAAGTGGTAATCGTTTGAAGGTAGGTGAAGGGGTGTCAGGGGTCAAATCATGAAGTTCTGGCGCCGTCGTTTTTAAGAGTCATGTCTCTCGCAATGATGGTGTCGATTGGTATGGGTTGTTGTTTTGGTGGGAAGGGGTTTTCGTCGCTTGAGATCCTGGCCTATAAATATAGGTTTCAAAATGAGTGAGGGGTTACTTGGTTCATTTGCGAGAGTTTTGAATTCAGAGGTCTTGTGTGCATCATACTGTCCGACTAGTTCCCAATTTCAGCCGACATCTTCCCGTAAACACGAAAACAGGTATGTCTAGTAGCGATAGTATATCGTTGTCCACATCTAGTAGTAGTGAGAGTACAGAGTCGGAGAGAAGTAGGGGTAGGCGATTTGACGAAGAGGGTACAAGTTCTGGAGGTATGGTAAGTGGGATTCCAATGGAGACGGTGAGGGAGGTTCGAGAAGATCCCCTTGAGGAGTTGGCAGAAAGTAACTGGCCGACTAAAGGCGGTTATGGGTGGGCGGCTGCCGACGTCCGCAACCAATCATCTTTGTTCCGGTGGTCTCACCTATTGAACTCCTGGTTAAACTGCACGCCTGTCATCTCCAAGGGTGTAAGTAGGGACATCGTTTCCCTGGAGCGAGTTAGCGCTATCGACCAAGTATGTCATGGGCAGGAGGGTGCTACAGAGAAGTTTTTCTACATGTACATGTGTCATTTTTCTCAACTTCATGTGCGGCTACCGTTAGACGGTTTTACTATGGGCGTATTGCGCGCACTGAATGTGGCACCTAAGCAGTTGCATCTGAATAGTTGGGCCTACTTGCAAGCTTTTCGCATCTTGTGCCAGTATTTATACTTGGAGACCTCTCCTTACGCTTTTTTGTACTTCTACGACACCAAACCCCGTCGGCCGACTACTTGGCTGTCTTTGATAAGTCGTCCCAGTATCAGCAGACTGGATGCATTTTCCCAGTCTTTCAAGCATTTCAAGGACGGGTACTTCAAGGTTGTTGTTAAAGAAGAAGGCAAAGCTCATTTTTTGAACGCAGATGGGAGTACAAAATTCCCATCTAGTTGGACGGGCAGCCCTTCTCGGTATAAGGACATGGGGATGGATGAGTTATCGGCGGGTGATAAGGAGGTGGTGGAGATCTTGTTGAAGTTTGTTGATAAGTTGCCCACTAAGGGCCTAGTTAGAGTTTATAATTCGGTGCATCCGATAATAGATATCGAAGGTATCTGTTTATTACTTAAATTGTGTTAATGATTCTAAGTTGTTTTAATCCGAGTCGTAATATATTATTGCAGGGCACATGGCGCAATCTGGAAATAAAAACTTGGTGCTTTTCCAATCTCTGAGGAAAGAGATGGCCGCTAAGGCCAAGGCAGTTGGGAAGACTGATGTTCCCAACCTGTAGGAGTCTGTGGTGGAAGTGCATGTACACGGTGGGACGAATAGGAAGGGTGAGTTGCCGCCTCGACACGGCAAGGGAAAAGACGTGAAGAGGGCGAGGGCGGTCTTGCTCGGGACGGGGTCGGCCAGCGGCGCAAGGTCGGCCAGTGGGGATAAAGGACTGGAGTCTGGTTTAATTGAATTGCCAGAAATATCCGTGAGGAAGGACATCGCGATCAACCTCCCGGATACCATTATAAACTCTATTGATGGTATGGAAGCGGACCATATTGTGAGGACTATGGTGGAGTTCGGGAGCAAAGCCTTGATATTGAGCCGCCGTGTGGGGTCTTTGTACCGGAGGGAGGTGAAGGAGGGAGGCCGGGAAAAGGTGGAGGAGTTACAGGGAAAAGTTGACAAGTTAGAGAAGGAGAAGGCTGCGCTGGAGAAGGCAAAGGAGAGTTGGGAGGTAGAGAGAAAGAGGTTAGCAACATGAAGGGTTCGTTGTTTGGATTCTAAGGAAAAATTGAATAAGAGAATAGGGGAATTGGAGGAAGATTATGACGAATTGAAGGAGAAGTATGACGGGGCTGTTGGTGAACTTGACGATCTCAAGAATAGCATCATACAAGAACACATTAACGGTTTTGAAAAAGGACTACGTCAAGCAGCATTTTTCCATGGGAGGCTTGTGAATGAAGATGAAGGCAGTGCTGGTGAGGAGGCGGAGGAGAGAGTGGAGGAGAAGGCGGCTGAAGAGGTGAATGAGGCGGTTGATGCCGGAGAGGTGGCTCCTGATGCGGCAGAATAGGACCTTAATTTTTATTGATTTGAAAATATTTGAGCCTATGTCTGTAATAGCTGATACATTATGTTTAATGCGATTAATGTTCTGTATGTTATTGTGTATGTCAAGTTTTGATGATATGTGGTATATGTGTGACGCGATGGATTGTATGTTAAGGGTGTTCGACCCAGGCAGCTTACTTGTCGTAAGGGTGGGAAACTTAAACGAATTAAGCAAAAGGTAAGGGTGTTCGACCCAGGCCGCTTACTTGGGGTAAGGGTGGGGAACTTAAACGAATTAAGCACAAGTTAAGGGTGTTCGACCCATGCCGCTTACTTGTGTTAAGGGTGGGGAACTTAAACGATTTAAGCACAAGTTAAGGGTGTTCGACCCAGGCCGCTTACTTGTGGTAAGGGTGGGGAACTTAAACGAATTAAGCACAAGTTAAGGGTGTTCGACCCAGGCCGCTTACTTGTGGTAAGGGTGGGGAACTTAAACGAATTAAGCACAAGTTAAAGGTGTTCGACCCAGGCCGCTTATT
>Ga0214544_1006297_pt1 | contig 22040 bp, 15 predicted proteins | sample CNSS3metaG_FD_160074 | JGI IMG/M metagenome (GOLD analysis project Ga0214544, IMG submission 160074) | Root nodule microbial communities from cowpea collected in UCLA plant growth center, Los Angeles, California, USA - CNSS3 | ecosystem: Host-associated > Plants > Roots > Nodule | place: USA...
TCTTTGTTTCTGCCTCTAAATAGTCTTAGCGTGAAATCTGATTCCATATGTTCCAGTGACAAATCTCTTACTCTTCTAAAAGTTTTCGCAAGAACATTGTGATTGTCAATCATTTGAATCAAATCAACAACCAATGATTCATCTATAACAGATTCCTTTGTGTTTGAACTAAAAAATAATAAAGAGAAAGCATGTCAACACATTTATTTAAATATTTCATATAATGAAATTATTTAATATATTCACTGACCTGAAATGTTTGACTCTGTTAGTCATTTCATTTTCGGAGTTTTCGCAGAACCTATTCTGGGTCTTCTTCTTTTGTTTCTTATTTTAGAGTTAAGACGAAGCTGTTAAGACTCAAGAGGACATTAGATCCTTATAAGTGTGGTTAATTTTTTTCGCAATTAAGACCTAATCATAACTCATTCACGAGTTCACTTCAGTATTTATTTTTTAAATAACTTTTTTGTAAGCGTTTCAGTTCTGTGTTTTTATTTGTTATTTTTTTACGCCTAGAAATTATATATATACTTTTTATTTTAGTTGATTGTTAGAATAAATTAACATAATTATTTGGTAAAATTTAGTAAATTATAGATAAAGTTAGTTAGACTTAATGATATTTTCATCAAACTAAAAATATTAAAATTATTACGTTAGATAATAAATAATTACATAATAAAGTATATTGGAAAATTAGATAAAGCAAAAACTACTGACATTAAGGACAATTGTTTCTATTATGTTCTTCAATTAACCTGTATCAGATTCACAAGAACAATTTGAGGGGGAGAAATGACATACATTATTCGCTATATATCTCCATCTACACATTATTCTGACGATGAGGTTAGTTTTACTTCAATATTGTACATATGTTTATCATGCATACTTATTCATGGCAATAATCCTATTATTTATGTTACAGTATGTCACAAGAACTTCTCCAACCACCTTCACAACCCTACATTGGCTGTATCGGATCTTCTCCAGATTTTATACATCATCCGCACCAATCTTTTGGACAATCATCTATGGATCACGGTGAAATGTTTGGACATTCTAACCCTTGTATGACAACCCATCAAACACCTCATTCCAAAAAGTGTCTTTGTCGTACGCATTCTTTCTGTCTCAATCAAGTTATGCTGCAAGTCCATCACATATGTTTGGCACCTCATCTTTGACACCAATTGTATGCCCATTATCCAAGATCTTCATCATCAATGTCATTCTGGATGAAGATGATGATGATGATGAATCACACCAACAACAACCACCCATACAACCTTCATGTGGCAGTAGAGGCCATAAATAAATGTATTATTAATTTCCACAAACTTTATTGTTATTATTTAATTTTTAATGAATATTAATATATATTAATGTCTATCTTTATTCCAATAATATTTTAGTTTATTATTATTTATTATACCAATCAACTCAAATTAAAAAAATAAAAAAGTATTCAATTATACTTAAAAAATTATTAAAAAAATATTGAAATGAAATCGTCATGAATCCTAATGATTTTATATTTTTTACCGTCAGGGACCTTGAAAAGAAAATCAGCCATACTTATAACAACTTCAATCTAAATCAACTTCAATCTAAATGTTTTCATGAATCTTCACGACTTCATCTTAAAAAAAAAAAAAAAAAAAAAAAAAAAAAAAAAAAAAAAAAAAAAAAAAAAAAAAAAAAAAACCTATTTTGTGTTCACAATCCAGCAGAATCTGACACTCGCAAATTTATACATACTTCCGAAAAAGAAGAGTTGGGGCGTGACTTCCATATATCTTTCAGTCTTTCAAGCAATGAACAATACGTTCGGCCATTAAGAAACAACCAGATTAATGAGATGGAAAATAAACCAAATTTTTGCAGAATGCATGCATGCTCTCTAGTATAAGAAAAGACAACCTTGGTACAACAAGTAACCTGATTAACAACAACATGTTTATGACTCTTTTGCACACACAAAAGGATACGATTTCAAAAATCGGAGGCGATGATGGGTCGGGACACTTTTTCTTAATCTTGAATGGCGGCAACTATCAGCAACTGACAACTACTCACTCTGCCTCCTTTGTGTTTCTGGAGAACGTGATCTTCCTCGCTGGTCACTTGAATATTGATACCTATCCTCCTCTTGTATAGGTGTCTGACTACGAGATCGGTCACTTGAATAACGATATCTATCCTCCTTTCGTACAGGGGACATGCTACGAGATCGGTCCCATGAATAACGATCTTCATCCCACTGTTGCATAGGTGAGTGACTAAGAGTTTGTCTCCTTCTCTGCTGTTCTGCGTATGTTTATCACAACAAGAAAATCACTAACACCACAAATGTCAACATTGTTCTGATTCAAAAATAAGTGCACAATTTAATGTAGAAATGAAAATCTGTCCAAAAAAGTTAAAAAATCGACAACAGATGATGGTAGAATTGCAAAAGTCGAGGGAAGATAACCCTCCAAGTTACCCTGCTCGTATCTTCTAACCCTGTACTTGCCACGAGGAGTCCTGGGACGCTTTCTCCTTGCCTGCAAAGATATGCAAATAAGATAATGACACATTTGAAACATACTGATACAAGATTACAACATACTCATATACTACTGTTTGAAGCATTTGGCAGTTCAATAAATCAACTTCACACAAATAATGGCAGTTCAACGCCATTATTTTAATCATAAACTAGTTTACTTTGATCTTTGTGTGTTTAATTAAACTAATGAGCAGGGTAAAACCAATAGAGAAGACCTGCTGCCAAAACTTATCAGGTAATGTTTATCGGAAAGTAGAAATTTTTTGTTAGACTCATTCTGAAACCAGTAGCTAAATATTACCACTTCCACAACTATCACTCGACCAAAATGAACAGCGTGATGGAAATACTGGATACAGCGCTCAGCATCAGCTTTAGTTGCCATAGTGACAAAAGCATATCCACAAGATTCATTGGTCGAATAATTTCTTATCAAGTGACAGTCAATAACCTGAAAAGCAAAAGCGATGATTTAATCAATATTAAGCATCGACTTTGCCACAAGTAACAAAGGATATATATATATATATATATATATCTTAAAACACTATAGACACACATAATCTGATATGTTAAAACAAATATCAATGCAACACGCAACAAAATCATCACATAACCAGTCACAGAAAGTGTTTTCAACTTCATATATAGTTCCAGAAATCAGACTATTGTAATTAAGGTAGCATGGATCATATATAGCTCTTTATTCCGCAATTCACTTAATATTCTACCCATCTAAGGAAAAAATCAAGGCTTTGTTATGCATAACAATACTATCATATCTATCATTAATTACAAATTAAACCATAAAATTTAAGTCAATATCAAAATAGGAAATGTAAGTTTACACATATGCATAGCCACTTTTTTTATTTGTTGCCAATTGAAAATGAGTTAAAATTACATTTCAGCATTCCTTGGTCCACAAGCATCGTTTAAACTCAATTAAACTTTAGAAATCAATATTTCTTTAGTTACACATTATGCAAAAAGAAAATACTTAAATTTAAGCCCACTCCATAACCACTTATGAAAAATGTAAAAATGAGAAGGAAAAATAAAGAAACTTCACTCCTAAATTGAGACATACCTCTCCCTGTGTTCTGAAAAGCTCCCGAAGATTCCTCTCAGTTGCCCAACCGGGAAGGCCTGTAACATACAAAGTATTTCCAGGATTCCTCCAGTCACCAGTCTCATGACTCCTATAGAAGGAACAAAACTATCATCACTGTAAAGAACGTGTTTGGATCATATAACTCTTATCTTTCATGTGTGCATGTCTAATATACGATAACAGATTCATGAGAAAGGATGTGCGTTTCTGCAAAGCTACACCTGGAACGGCGCCGTCTCCATGACCTTGATCTTGATCGTCGCCTTCGGCTTCTAACATTCGAATCAGACCTCGGAAAGCTATAAAATGACGCTTCGTTTAAACAAGATTTGAAGATTTTAAGCAAGATTTTCTGAATTGAACCTCAGTGAATGAATGTTACTAACTTTCCACTTCCAGCAGAGTGCAGCATTGAATGCAAGAAAGCAACCAAAGGGGTTGGTGAGATATCGGTACCTCCAAAACTGAAGACCAATGGTGAACTCTGCGTGACCGTTATAGGGGAATTTCTTCACCTTTTCTTTGTGTTAATGAACTGAATATTAATTCGTAGTTAACGTAACATTGTTGCAAAATGCTTGTCTTAGATTTTAATTTTATAATAAATTATACTGATATCTTTTAAAGTTTTTTCTTATTATATTTAATTTTCAACTTCTTGAAACCCTTCACATTTTGTCACGTGTTTTAAAAACATTAAAATGATAATTCTTTTCCATAATACTTACTTTTCACAATTTAAAAAAAAAAATATTATATTTATCGTATATATCGTATTTCTAAATACAATTACATTGTATATATCGTTTATGCAAGTAGAATAATGTCACAAGAACCTTTGCTAATAGAAATTACTATTTACATCTTAGATTAATTGTTTTGTCTAAAGATGTAGTTGAACTTTACAATCTCAAGAATTAGTTCTTGTGTCTAAAGAAAGGTTTTCAACAGATAAAAATAAATGAGATGGAAACATAGAGAGGATAAGGGGAGAAGAGAGTAAGAATGTATTGACATTATACTAACTAGCGTACACAGAGACACTGGCGTGCCTGTGTGTACATATTATTAGGTGATGATAATGTAATGTTATTAAGTTAATATATAAAATAAAATTATATTTATTAAAAATCAAGTAAAATACATCCGAAAAGATGAGAGAATAATTGTTGATAAATAGAGAAAAAGAGAAGAAGCAGAGATAAACAATTTTATAAAAAAACTTGTAAAAGTAACGGTTAATTTTTAAAAATTTAATAAATAATTATATTTTAAAGAGTAAAATTGGTATTTTGAAATGTGGACATAAAAGAGGAAATCTTCTTTATATATTATTATAGGTAAAATAAAATAACAAACTTGGTAAATTGACTAAAACATAAATTTGTGAATGCATAGGAACTCAAATATGAATAGGGTGTGAGGACGAGGATTAAAACATTTTGCACCATAAATTATATTTAATGATAAGACTAAAACAGAAAAGAGTTTATTTGTATTAAAACTAAAATAATAGTTTGTATGTAAGAAGTAAAACATATAAAATATGCAAACATAATGATTAAATAAATAATTTAATATTTTTAAAATATTATAAATTTGATTATCTTAAATAATGATAATTTTATTATTAGATCAGCCTATAGAATTACTAATTTAAGCATAATTAAACTTATAGGATAATTATTTAGTTTATAATTATTCTCAATCAATTACAAATTACTCTAGATTTAGTTAAAAAATTACAATTATCCTATAAACGTGTGTGTTTTTTCAATACTTTTAAATAAAACTAGTATGAGACCCGTGCGTACGCACGGACCTTTTTTATGTTGTTTGTGTTATTGTTGCTGTGTGTATTTTTGTCTTTATGTTATTGTTTGTATTGTTTGTAGTTATTTGCTTTAATTATTATTGTATAATTAATGTGATGCTGAATAAAAGATAAAAATTGAAAAAAAGTACGAAGGTGTGATTTAGAAACGTGGCACCTGATTCATATTCACGTGAGTTAATTGTTTAATGTCTACACATACGTAGAGTTGGTTATTATATATTATATTAAAATAACATGCATATGTACATATCGTTATTAAAATAAAATGTAGATATATTATGAATTTTTGTCCCGTGTAAAAGTATTGTCCACATATAAATATTCAACTTAAAAAAAATGAAAAAAATACAAACATATTGTGAGATGATATGGTCTCTATTAAAAAAAAGTTAGAGTAACTTAAAATTGATGCTAAATTTTTTAAACAAAAATACATACAGGTGTAGTTATCAACGCAGACATTAAATCTAAAATATATTATGTAATATGTTTACGTACAAAATAAATACAACATGAAATTGATGTTAGAACGTATCGACCAAATACAAAGTTTAAACTAAAAGTTTAATTCCCATATGAATTCAGATTGATGACTTATAAAAGTATTTGAACTAATAATAATAGTAATGTTAATATCAATCTTAATGGTAATAATAATAATTATTATTATTATTATAATAATAACAATAATAATGTTAATGTCAATGCTAATAATAATAGTACTAACATTACCACTAATAATAATAATAATAATAATAATAATAATAATAATAATAATAATAATAATAATAATAATAATAATGTTACTAATACTATTGTTAATATTAATTCAAATAATAATATGATCATATACAAAATATGTACATAATCGAAATATGGTCCCGTAAAAAATAAAAACATAATGTTAAAATTTGTAAATAAAAATACATGTAGATATTGACAAACACATACAAAACTATTGAAATAAATTGATATATAAAATCAAAGATATTATTATTATTTTAGATCATAAATATTAAAATTAAAAAATAACATTTGAATCAATATTTAAATATTAAAATAGTTAAAATTAATTACAAAACTACCACGTAATAAAAATTATTAATGCCAAATTGATAAAAAAAAATATAATGCAGTTAAATATTCCAAAAGGATCTTACTCACATAGAACATGGTTAATGCCATAAAATTTTAAAAAAATAAAATAATAGAATGTAGTTAAATATTCCAGGAGGATCTTTGACATTGTTCCCAGGTAGCGGAGTGTCGTCTTGCATTGTCCAACTATCTGCATGAACCTTTTGCCCAATTTATACCAATGCATTAATCATCACTTTGAACTCTTCATAATCCCTCCGTGTCAACAAACATGAGAATAACAAATGCAGTCAATTATTGGTTGATGCCAAATAGAAGAAATGAAAGATGATAGGCAGCAATAAAGGACAAAACTTAGGTACAACTCTCTATGTTTTTAACATTATTATTCAATGAGTTGGATTTCATCTAAGTGACAATATTAATCTGTAATGCTAACATTTAGTATGTAAATTTTCTAGTAGAACTTTAACTCTGATAGAAGAACACCAAATATATAGTTTTAAATATTTATAAATTTTCTTATAGAAGAACTTCAGAAACTACATTAAATATATAGTTTTATAATGATAAATTATAAAAATATTTACTTGGCAGATTAAAACATTAACATCAGAATAGGAGAAATATGGTGGATCATTTCTACAAGCTATTTTAAAGAACTTATGGTTTAAAGCATAGAGGAACATGATTCTCCAAGTAAGTTACACTACTCTTTCACTATTTTAAGCTCATCCATGGGCATCTCATTTCAAAATGTTATTAGGAAAGGGGGCGCTTGATTTCTTCACCACCATTTTCAATCAAATTAACTCTATTAATTCCAAAACTAAACCATGCATGCTTCAATATAACACAAGAATGAGAGTTTCTGAAGAGACATACCGGGTGATACTGAATCATTATATTCAAAATTGTCAAACAGATAGCCTCTAATAACTTTGGATCTTCCACTTTTACACCACAATCACCGTAAACAAAGCTCCATTAATACAATCAATCAAAGGGTTACATAGGTCAATTATAAAGGTTGTTTCAATGTAAATAGTGGACATGATTAGAAAAGCTTTCCCGGTTTAGTAACCATCTAGAACTTTCAAGCCTACCTTTTTTTTCCTGTTTTCCTTTTAAACAAATAATTGATTCTAGAATATAGTTCTTACGCTTTTGTAACGGAAAACTTGTTGTGCTTGCCAGAAGAATCCAAAAACACATTTGCCTTAACAACATTCAGCCCCAAGTCTTTCAACGTATTCATCTGCAACAGTGGTTATAATCAGTTCTAGTAATACTGTTGGTATAAATCTGTCACACCAGCATAGCCATGGGAAAATGAGCAGGATATTGTTGCTGAAGTCAAATTATCAAGTAAATCCGGAACTTGTAGAATTGGATCCCACAATTTCTCATTGTGTTCCTTCTTCTACTTTTGTATATATATACTTTGCACATATTTTGCCAACAGTGTTCCAAGACAGACAAGAATGGATCAATTTTCATCCTCTGTTAAGGAAGCAAAGGAAAAAGGCCTGAACTTGTATCCATCACCATGGTAAAATTTGTTCTGAAATTCCACCCAGTGAAGACGCAAGGCGTGAAGAAAAGCACTGAGACTCTCCATCATTAATAGTATAAAGGCAGTTGCAAAGGAAAAGACAGCTAGTCCCAGTAACCGAATGATAAGATTGTCATACCTGTTATAATTGCAGCCAGCGATGATATCAACAATTGAAAATTAAAAACTGATACTAAAAACGATAAATGCCAAAAAGGGAATGCAAACTTACCAGAATTTGCAAATGGCTCGTGCAAACTACATTACATAGAAGGCTCGACTGGTTTAATTAAGATAATTTTGTCAGCCATATGCACATGATATGTTCAAAATTACTCTGCACCATTAAAATACCTTACTGACTTATCCGAGTTTCTAACTGTCAGCAACAATGTTGCTCATTCCATACCATGATCTTAATCTAGGAATACTAATACATCAAAACTAATGCATGCTATTGCCATATAGATCAAACATAAAACAGTACTTCAAAATAACAAAATCAAGCAATTTTTTGATAAATATAAATGATGCTATTTACATACAAAAAAAATATAAAAACAGTACTTCCTCTGTGTTCACACCAAAAAAATCACATCTTCCCGATGTTGTACTTTGAGTCTTCTCTGCTCAAAAGATCAAGTTTGGTTTTGTGGACTATGAAAACCTTCCTTTATTTGCTTTTCATGATAACCATTCAGAAAGCTTTAATTATAAATTACAATTTTTTCTATAACAGAAGATAGTATGTTATATTAACGAAATAGTGTGAATCAAACTCACCCCCAAGCAAGTAGCAGGACTTTCTCATAAAATACAGTAGAAAGTTCTGAGTGAACCAAGCTGCACCGTGGTAAAAAATATCAACCAAGGATTAATATTTTTAATAAAATAAGGACCCAAGACAAATGAGTAAATCATAGCTAACCAAACCTTAATGCCCAAAGTCGTAGATATGAGGCCGTATTTGAAACTGAACATAGAACAAACTCAATGGAGTGAATCATTTGGTGAACGAAGACTTCTGTGAAATTGAACTCATCGTCATGTTGCCTGGTAGAACCTGGTTCCATCTCAAGATCAACCTCAAAGGAATTAAGCACACGGTAAGTGCGTCCTTGAAATCTCTATATTATCATAAAGGTAAAAGATTAGTAATCTTCATAAACTCCTGGCACTTCTTTAATAAGTAGCTGGTAACAGAAGTATAGGACAGGGCAACTGTGTAGCTAAATATTGTCTGTATAACCATTAGAGGTTGTAAGTGATTTGAAAGTTGCATATTTTAGTCTTTAGAAAAATGATCTTATGATGGACCTCAGAGAGAATTAACTTGACAACCTAAGCAAACATAACAACAAAACCAACTAAAAAGACAACAAACATAAATAATCCCAACATCCAAAACTGAAAAAAAAGATAACAACAAAGATTACTTCTTTGACCACACAATTGAACGAAATGAAAGCTTCATGAGAGGGTATTTGTGTCAGAAACGGGAATGAATCATATCACCCTTTCTTACCATGGCAGGAATCATATCACCCTGAAAAAAAAAAGCATAAAAATAGCAACACATAAAGCAGCAACACATAAAACAGCATCACAATTGCATTACCTTCTGATCCAAAAGAATCAACTCCATATGACGACTATTATCCCGGTTTTGAACAAACCACAAGTCTTTCACTCTAACAGCAAGTTTCAATGTTTCTTTCTTGTCATCAATATCTTTGATGAGATCAAGTTTTCTCGCCATCAGAAGATACAAACACAACCTACACCAAGTTAAAACACAAAGAACGTAATAACACCAACTACAGAATCGGACAAAAAAATAACAGCCACCCTTAACGGAAAGAACAAACGGAAACCATACCTCATAAACTCAAAAACACAAAATACATACCTGGCAAACCATACAAAACTGAAACAACAAAAAAAAATGAAGAAAACTACAAAATCACAGAATACATACCTGGTAAACCATACAAAAATGAAACAACAAACAAAAAACGAAGAAAACTACAAAATCACAGAATACATACCTGGTAAACCATACAAACTGAAACAACAACAAAAAAACGAAGAAAACTACAAAATCAAATCTGAACCAACTAAAAAGACAACAAATCTAAATAATCCCAATATCCAAAACTCAAGAACCAAAAATAACACAAACCCACGACGAACTCAGAAAAGAAAATAAAATAAAGACTCAACCACAAAAACCAAAGAAATGGAAGACCTTAAGAAGATGGGTTAAGATACTGCAGAACCCAGCTCAAACAATTTTTGAAATACACAACAATGAACTTTGTACGCAAAGGAATTGAGCAAAGCAACTGAGAGCATTAATTAATCCATGCAAATCAATCAAATCATGCAGTACTCCTCCATCTAAGGCGGGAAAACGAAAATGACTTCTTTGGCCACACAATCGAACAAAATCCAAGCTTCATCGTAGGGGTACATTGGTCAGAAACGAAAATGACAATGGGCAGATGACGAAAGAAGCAAAGTTACCAAAAAACCTTAAAATGGGACAGCTGTCAAAATGTAAGTGGGGGTATTGGAGTCTTTTCCAGAGGGCATTGTTTTCATATATTTTAGATTCTAAAAATATGTATGAATATACAAGTTTTCATTTCAATGCCTTTAAAAATGTTATTATCTTATACTTTTTTTAACATAATAACCAAAATTAATAAAATTATAAAAAATAGTAATTATAACTAATAAAAATAAATGTAAATACTTTTTAAAAAATATTTTCTATTTATTTTGTAGATAATTATTTGTTATAAATAATTATTTTAGTTTTAAAAATAGTTAAATTTAAAAAAAAAATTCAAAAAATATTACTTACAAAAATTAGTACACGAATTATTTTAGTTTCAGAAAATAGTTATTTAATAGAAAGTAAAATTTGAAAGCAAAAATAGATAAAAAAATGAATATAAATAACTAGTTAGTCCTATTTTAATAATATTAATAAATCCAAATATCTATATGTACTGATAAAAAGAATTGGTTTTAAAAAATCACTTTATAATAATCTTTTTGGCGTATACATTTTCTTATGCACTTTATAAAAACGCATTCGTTGCATGGATTCAATTCAAACTAGTTAACCATAACAAATGTTCTACCCTAATTTTAATAAAAATAAAGCTGAAAAGAAAGAAAAAAACATAATGTATTTAAAAAATACAGAAAATTATATGAAAAAAAATACAAGTATAAGAAACAATAATTATAAGGAGATTATATAAATTGCAAAATGACACTCCGTTTCTTATAATTAAATAAATTGTTTCGGAACTAAATTAGTTTACTTTAAAAAAATAGTTAAAGGAAAGCAAAGAACAAATGAAAAGGTAAAAGTAGACAATTATTTTGATATATTAGACTCGTGAGAACAAATATAAAAGATAAAATTCAATATTATATACTATTTTATCCTTCTCCCCTTAAAGAAATATGTCCTTTTATACTATTACAATAGTATTAGAAGCAGCTATAGTTAAAAAAAAAAATTATAAATAATCATCCAAATATATTCAAAAATCAGGTTAATGAATAACTAATTCTTGACAGCTCACTTGATTATGAATTAATAATGACAGAAACAAGTACCCTAAAATGAATTTTGAAAGTACAACATTGTTGTAATTATATATTTAAAAACAATTGAGACTTAAACGAGGTAAAAAATCAAGAGAGACAATTATGAAATTGGTTTTGAAAAGATTGATATAAAAACTCACTCATTTAGCTGCGCAAGCAAGTACCAGAATGGAACAGTTGCAAAGTTTTAACATTGATGCATCCATGTTCTGAACCAGAAAGTAAAAATATACATCCTCTTGCCCTTTCCCCTTATTAAATAACACAACTTCAAAAGAAGGGGGGCAGTTGGCCACAGACCCTGACCTTAGTTCATCTCACAGTGGCAGCATTAAAATGAAGGAAATAACCTGACACATTTTCATACCCAAAAAATGGAAAATTTTGTCGTTTGGCATTGCCAATAGTTCCTAAATTATTAAATTTAGCAATTACAAAAAAAGGACTAAAATGATAGCAGGGTTGTGTATGTGATTAAGACGCTGCAGACTCCTTAGCAATTTTCTCTGCCTTGGCAATGACCTCTTCAATGCCACCAACCATGTAAAACGATTGCTCTGGGAGGTCATCGTACTTGCCATCCAACACACCCTGTCATACAGAATAACAAAGGAATCAATAACCAACCACACAAGTGACAACTGCAACGTTAATCACTGCAACAAGAATACAAAAAAAAAAACAAGACAAGGATTATACTGTGCAAGCTAAAGTCAAACGGAACAGTACAGGTACGCAACAAAGCCCACAGCTATTAAAAAACAATGACCTAAACTAAATAACCGAAAAATGGAATACGAACAGCTCAAGTCAAGAGGTGCGTGTAGATCATATAGCTCAGTGCATGTACAATATTTTAGAAGACCAATGAAATTCAACATTCAGAAGAAACTGAATATTAGAATTCAAATGACCTTCCAGCATGCCGATATTCAAGAAACAAATAAAAGGATGCTAACACGATCTAGATGATGAAATACACGCATATATACACAAGAAATATCAGAGAGAATATGACCAAAGCCCTAGATTAAATGGCAAAAAATAATACCTGGAAGCTGGTAATGTTCTCCTTCAACTCAACATATTTTCCTGGAGCACCAGTGAAGACTTCAGCAACATGGAAAGGCTGGCTTAGGAATCGCTGAATCTTGCGGGCACGGGCAACAGTCAATTTATCATCTTCACTAAGCTCGTCCATTCCCAAAATAGCAATGATATCTTGAAGATTCTTGTAGTTCTGAAGAACCTTCTGTACACCACGAGCAGTTTCATAGTGATCCGTACCCAAAATAAGGGGTGACAGCATACGAGATGTAGAATCCAAGGGGTCAACAGCAGGATAGATACCAAGCTCGGAGATCTATTCAGTATCATGAAAATCAAACTATTTAGTACACGATAACATAAACCTTAATGCAACAGCTACTTCAAAAAATGCAATGAAATCAAACCTGTCGTGACAACACTGTTGTTGCATCCAGATGAGCAAAGGTGGTTGCAGGAGCAGGATCTGTCAAGTCATCAGCAGGCACATAGATAGCTTGGACAGAGGTGATTGAACCCTTTTTGGTTGTTGTAATACGCTCTTGAAGACCTCCAAGATCGGTAGACAAGGTTGGTTGGTAACCGACAGCAGATGGGATACGACCAAGCAAAGCAGACACCTCTGAGTTAGCCTACATGATACATCATAATGTAAAAGAAACAGTTATAGCACAAGGTATATCCCCAAGAAAATAAAAGATACACTCAACAAGCAGGCCAAAAGACATACTTGGGTAAAACGGAAAATGTTGTCTACAAAAAGAAGCACATCTTGCCCTTCAGCATCACGGAAGTGTTCAGCCACAGTAAGCCCGGTAAGACCAACACGAGCACGAGCACCAGGGGGCTCATTCATTTGACCGTACACAAGAGCACATTTGCTTTCACTCTGATATAATGATGCAACCATAGTTGACAAGTTAGTAAGATAATCAAATAAAAGTACTACAGAGTCAGCTGAAAGTGTCATGAACAGCATTCAACTCACCTGCTTCTCACCAAGCTTGATGACACCACTCTCGATCATTTCTCTATACAAGTCATTACCCTCACGGGTTCGTTCTCCAACACCAGCAAACACAGAGAAACCACCTAATCAATGCAATCAGTCAGCATTCAGCATAAAAAAGATAAAGAAAACGTTAAAAAGAATAAATTAAAAGCACATACCATGAGCTTTTGCAACATTGTTAATAAGTTCCATAATAAGCACAGTTTTTCCTACACCAGCACCACCAAACAGCCCAATCTTTCCTCCTCTCTGATACGGTGCAAGCAGATCAACAACCTGTAATTAAAATTCATGCAAAAATCAGTACATAGGCATACACACAAGGAGACAGGTAACCCAAACAACGAAAGGGAAGAGATAATATGAAAGAGAAAAAAGGATATTACCTTGATCCCAGTAACAAGAATCTGCTGCTCAGTTTCTTGCTCAACAAAAGAAGGAGCTTCTCTATGAATAGGCAAATAATGCTCGGTTGCTGAGGAAATTAACAATGTTTCCTATCAGTAAAAATATTTCACGGGAATAACAGGGAAAGCCTTATCTACTAATCAGCTAATTGATATAAAAGAAAAGGATTTATGTGTTCTTACTTAGGTCACCCTTCTGGTCAATAGGCTCACCAATGACATTAATGATACGGCCAAGGGTAGCCCTACCCACAGGAACCTAAACACAAACCATAATGTATATTAGAAGACAAAGTAACATAACAACATATAATAAAATATCAAAATGAGCTTAATCAGCGTGCGTATTGTATGTCCACAGAGTTTCACCTCAAAAACAACTCAAATCTACAAAGAGATACCGTTCCAAATGAATTAAATCAAAAGTGCAATGACCATAGATTGATGTATGTATAATAACAAAAGGAGTATATTTGATAACATGATTTCTATACATTATCGTGCTAAATAACCCAAAGTAAAACATCAAATCAATCTAAGAAATAATAAGCTACCCAAACAAATCATTAATTTAAAATGTATGCATCTTTTCAGATCCAGGACATAATCCTACGACCTTAATGAAAAAACATATAATCAAATCCATATGCATAAATAAAATTCAAGATTTCGCAGAATCCCCAAATCGGGCACTAAATCAAAATTAAAAGTTAGCAGAAAAACCATGAGAAGCAACTTTGAAGAATTCAAGCGAAGAAAGATTCAGTGTTTACAGTGATAGGGGAGCCAGTGTTGAGGACGCGCCACCCTCTAACGACCCCTTCAGTGGCATCCATAGCAATGGTTCGGACAACGCCCTCGCCCAAATGCTGAGCGACTTCCAACACCAGTCTGGAGGAGTGATCCAGAACCTCGAGCGCAGTCAGGATCGGAGGCAAACCCTCGTCAAATCTGACATCAACGACGGCACCAATAACCTGGCAAACCTGCCCGATCGCGCCCTTCCCAGTGAACTCATCGGTGATCTTCCCACCACCGCCAACTTCCTTCTTCTGCGGAGGCGCAGAAGGAGGAGCGGCAGCAGCAGCAGCCGCGGTGGCGTACTCCGCGACACGGTTGAGCAAGAATCCGTGCGGCGAAGCACGCTTGGTGGAAGAGAGTCTGGATGCAGATGCGGCAATTGAGGGCTTGGATTGAGATCTGCGGAGGGAAGATCGAAGCAGAGACGAAGCGAGTCTGCGTGAAGCCATCTTCGCAGAGGGAGAGAGAGGAACAGAAGAGGGTTAGGGTTTGTGGAGTGAGGGAGTGACACTATATGCACATCGCCCTGGGATCAATTTATTAGTGTTTCATTTTCGCCCCGATGCTTTTAGTTTTCTTATTTTTAGCCCCGTGTTTTCGTTTTTCAGAATTGGGTGCACACGTGGACGACGTCGTTCTAATTGTGTGGAAGTGATTTGTTCTCCTCTCGCTATTCTGTCGTTTAAAGCTTTTGACTATACAAAATTCTGTGACGTGGCACCATTCCTCATTCTATTTACTATCTTCCAATACATTTTTGTTTTTTCATTGCTGACTTTCTCAACTCCATTCAAATTGGCGAAAATTTCTCTTAACATGAACTAAAACTTCTATATTCAAAAAATTAAAAATTATTTTTAAGTATAGACAATAAATATAACTTTTTTAAATTTAAGAAACTAACATAATACCTTTAATTTAAAAATTTAGATCATTTGATTTTATTTGCTTTTTAACTATTTTCATAAATAAAAAACACTTGTATATTTTTCTAATTAATTTAATATTTTGTAATTTAATATTTTTTAAGTTTTTTATATTTTTTTCTTATTTAAAAGTTGATTTTTTTTATTATAAAAAATATGATAAATTATCTGGGAGAGTCGTCAACATCAAAAGAATATTATTATGTTAAAAATCATAACATAATTATGACACCTGAAAATAAGCTGTTTGCTTTATAAATGATAAAAAGTATTATTTGTAATATTTTGTTATTAAAAACTAATTTTATAATATTTATATTACTTTGGAAATAGAAAAGACTAACATATTATTTTTACTTAAATATTTAGTTTTTTTATTAGTGTAAAACATATGCTAGTTTATCTTTATCAGTGTAAAAACAAACACGACATAAACAATATATTTATATTATTGTCTCTCATGGTCACTTCATTGTGTAACAAATTCTAATACCTAAGTATTTATGGACAAGTATGCAAAATAATTATATTAAATGAAAAATTCACATATGATTATGAATATATTACACATAACCTATGAGAGACTCCTATGCATACGAATTATTAGATTAATATTGGAATTGAATTTTTTCATCCTTCAATGTCGTACTACCTTATATATCAAATTTATTTCTTTCCGATCGTGTGTTTTTTAACCTATATTAGACATTCAATATATAGAATTTCATTATTGAATTTTAACATTTTGTACTTAAATAAATCGCAATCCTTCATATATATTTTTTAATATCTGAAAATTCAATGTGTTTGAATTACTCTTTAATTATTTTGACTTACAATTTGTCTAACCAATTTTGTAGATATATAATATTGTTCATACCATTTAATATTTCATAAATCTATAAATATTTTACTTGTTTACCAAATATTATCTACACATTTATTTTTATTCACTTTTATTAAACAAAACATTAAATATTAAATAAAATCAAAACATAAAATAACAATAAAATATAAAAATATATAAAATAAAAACATGATAATATCAATTATTACAAATATAATTTATACTATTTTCAATTTAAGTTAAATTACTTTTATGTACAAAAAGTAAAATAATAATCTTATTCTTTTATCAGATAAATAATATTTTTAATCTATCACTTTATCACATTATCCGGTAATTTTTATAAAATTTTTTCTGATATTCTTTTAAATTTATCTCCTTTAATTTAAATATCCAAATTTTTGTCTTTTTTTATCTAAAATTACTATTTATAACAAACAATGACACAAACTAAATGACGATCAAAATTAACCCATTTATAGTATCATATTCTCAAACAAATTACTCTTACTCTTAAGTACAAAATTATAAATTATCATACAAAATTTAACCACACATAATTTAAACGTACAAAATTTCATCATACAATATTTGATAAATAAAAATGTTATTTTGCAATATTTGATAAATAAAAAATGTTACTTAGTTAAAGGTATAAAATTATGAAATTTTAAATTTTAAAACTATAAAATTAAAAAAGTATAGAAATGACTAAAAATAATGTGATATAATAAAATAATAATACATCAAACATCCAATCCTCACATCATTATGTTAACATAAAAATTTAACTAAAAAACTAAATTTTAAAATATAAATATATTGAGTACTCAGAATACTGGATATACGATAAGAGTTTATTAAAGACTTACTTAAAATTTTTCAATTATACAATAAATTTAACACGTGATTAAGTATTGTTAGGTATATAATATGAAAAATAAAATTTTAATTCAAATATGTGTATTTTATCTATGTATAAGTATGTATAAGTATTGATATCAAATAATTTAAAATAATAATACAAATTTTTAAATATTTTCTTAAATAAATAATGTTATATTTTGATACTAAGTTGGGAATTTTATTAAAACTATTATCCAAAGTATATTTTTTTGTTATAACGTTATTTTTTAAAATAATACGGTATTTGTTCAGATATTTGTTTACCTGTGTTTATGGGTTACTTTAAAATTAAGTTAGATGATAAGAAATTCAAACATAAAATTTAATTTTTAAAAATTGAACAATATAGCAAATTCATCTAATTAGTAAAACTATTTATTATTAAAAAACAAATATTAACATTTTTTATTTAAATTTTCTTATTGTTACAATCTCATTAAATCTTATAATAATTATAGGTTTGAATTTAGAAAAAAATTAAAGACTCTATTTAAATGTTATTAACAAAATAATTGAATTGAGATAAAAATACATGTATAACTAAATTTGTTTCTTTTAAGATAAGAAGAAAATAAATAATATATATATATATATATATATATATATATATATATATATATATATATTAGTTGTCGTACTATTAGGAAACTGAAAATTTATCTTTCTTAAATCCATTTCTAAATTAAACTTTCTTAAACTAATATTTTATCAAATATAATTAATAACAATATTAATTGCTAATTGAAACATAATTGCTTTACTACTCATATTATATCTCAATTTATAATTTAAAAACTCGTTACCATTTAATGTGAAATTATTTTATAAAGTAGGGTCTGCTACCATCAAAGCATCTATATTATCACCAACAAGAAAAAATTATCATTAATACTTACTACCTTTAACATAATTATTCTCAAAGATTAAAATACTTATTGTTAGACATTGATATAAACTTACTTGTTACGTGGAGATAAAGTACCTAATCTTTGTGATATTATTAAAGAAAATATCATTCACACTTCGTTTAAAACAATTATCACAAATGACTAAAAATATAGATGGCTAATTAATTACATTACTCAATTAATTTAATTTTGGTTTAATTATGCCTTTGGTCCCCATTTTGGACTCCAAATCTCAAAATGGTACCTGTATTTTTGGAAATCTCAAAATGGTCCCCTTTTAAGTTTAAAAGTCTCACTTTTGCCCTTTCCGTCAAGTCTGGACAAACGCCGTTTGTGGAACAGTGACTTGGCAAGGTTGACCATTTGTTGAACAGTGACTTGGCAGTTAAACGTTGACGTGGAATTGGCAGCTGTTATTAAATTAGTTAAGGTTAATAAAAAATGTTAAATTAAATAATTTATTAGGGTTTTTAGAATTTATGATGCGCGAATTATTTTTCAAAAAATCAGAAATGCGAAATTAGGTTTAGGGTTATTAAAAAGGAAAGCTGGGGTGAAATTGGGAAAACTGTGGTGGAAGTAGTGGAAGTAGTGGAATGCGATCGCTGTCCCTCTCTATCGTTATCACGCGTGCAATCTGTGGATTTCAGTTCATCACAATCATCTCGAACGGTGGAGCAATCTGAGGTTAGTGAGTTTCCCTATTTTGGTTCGGTGCTTTGTGTTGGGTGCATTTGGTCGGTGCGTTTTGTTTGTCGGTTGAAAAGTTTGCTTTTTGGAAAGGAAATGGTAGTGTTGTCGGTGAAATGCAGTGTATTATTGAATAGTGTGGTTATTTGAGCTTGGGTCCTTTTCATAGCATGTGGTCCTCTATTTTTTTCGTTGTGGTCCCCCTTTTTTGAAAGTGATATCGTTTATTTTTGTACTTTTTTTTTATTTTTTTAATGTTTGTCTGTATATGAATATTATATAGGTGTAGTTGGTGAGTATTATAAATGGACGAGGAAAAGTTTGATGTAGTGTTCCATCACGGAGGGAAATTTGTGAATGAGGGGAAACTTATATATGCTTATGGGGAAAGTACAACGCTTTCTTGTGACCCCGATCGTTGGAGTTATTTTGAGGTCTTAAGTATCCTGAAAGAGATGGGATATGTTGGGGGGAATGATTTGTGGTATTGTGTGGGAGGTGGTTCGGTTTTGGAGGATAGATTAGAGCTGTTAAGTGATGATCGTGGGGCCATGCACATGGTAACCATTGCTAGGATACTTGGCGAGGTTCATCTTTTTGTTGTTCATAGGATGTGTGACGAACCACAAATAATAGAAATGTTGGAGTATAATGTTGGAACAACAGATGATGGTCAGGTGGGCGAAGTTGGTGAGTTGGGTGGTGAAAAAGAGGATGTTGTGGATAAGGTGGGAGATGCAGGTCAATCGGAACCTGTTGGAGAGGCTGAGTATGAGTCACATAAGGTGGGAGTGGGTGGTCCTGCACATGTTGAAGCTGAAGCTGAAGGTGTTCATACTGAAGGTGTTGGAGGTGAACCTCAAAGAGGTGAAGGTGTTGAAGGTGACCCTGTTGAGGGTGAAGCCGTTCAACCTGAACCTTTAGAAGCTGAACCTTTACAACCTCAAGGTTTAGAACCTGAACCTATAGACGCTGAAGGTGAAGAACCTCAAGCTTTAGAACCTGAACCTTTACAAGCTGAACCTCATGGGGAACATACTGTTGGTACAAGTGATAGAGTTGCTCATGTGGACAGCTGGAGTGATTCTGGCCGTCATGGAAGTACTCAAGAGAGTGTTCATGGTATTCATGATGAAGGATTAGTAGATGTCTCCGTGGATGCGGATGTGGAACATGAACCTCATAAATGGCAGGGTACTGTACCTGTTGAGGTTGGAAGCATTGCAGACGAATTGGGTGGTCCATCCACCAATAACATGGGTTCTGATTCAACAAGTGATGAGAGTCATATCCCCCCTGTAATGGCAGATAGAGGGTTATCAGACAATGAGTGGCATTCAGAGGAATTGGACAGTGATGCACCTATTGGTGAAGGTGATCTTGATGACACAGATGATAGTGAGGAAGGTTATGGTAAATTTGATACATTTTCGATGCCCAAATCCATGAGTGAATATAAGTGGGAGGTTGGTACATATTTCGCTGAGAAGTCAGAATTTGTGGAAGCCATTAGGACCTATGCTTTGGAAAATGGAAGAAGTCTGAAAATTTTTAAAAGTGATAAAAGAAGAGTTAGAGTTAAATGTTTGGGTGCAGATGGAAAATGTCAGTGGTATGCATACTGTGGATATATGAGTTCAATGAAGACTTGGCAATTGAGGATAATAATTGACCAGCACACTTGTAGCAGAGAGTTCAATATTCGTTTAATGAATGCTAAATGGCTAAGTAAGAGGTTGGAGAAGACTGTTAGATCCAATCCAAAAACAAAGGGTGTGGAAATTAGAGAAAGGGTTAGCAGGAAATATAACATAAGTATTTCTAGGTGTATGGCCTATAGGGCAAAAGCAATGGCTGAGGACAGTGTTGAGGGGTCATTTGCAGAACAATACAAGAGACTTTATGATTATGCACATGAACTTCTGAGAAGTAATCCTGGATCAACAGTTAAATTAAAAGTGCATGAAAATGAAGGTGAACCTATGTTCCAAAGGTTTTACGCATGTTTCCAAGCTTGCAAAGACAGTTTTATGTCTTGCAGACCCATAATTGGACTAGATGGATGTTTTTTGAAAGGGAAGTATGGAGGAGAGTTATTAACTGCTGTTGGAAGAGATGGGAACGATCAAATGTTACCTATTGCTTTTGCTGTGGTGGAGGTGGAAAATAAGGACTCATGGACCTGGTTTCTGGAGCTCCTTATTGAGGACATAGGTGGGACACAATTGTGTACAGGATGTACTTGGATTTCAGACCAACAAAAGGTACACTGATATCTTCTTTAAGCTTTTATATCCAATTTTATAACTTAATGACCTACTAATATTTATTTTCTGTCATTCAAACCTCAGGGACTGTTACCAGCTATTCAGGATCTACTGCCTGGAGTGGATCAAAGATTCTGTGTTAGGCACCTATATGCCAATTTTAGGAAAAAATTCCCAGGTAAAAATTTGAAGAGATTGATGTGGAAGGCAGCTGCTTGCACATACCCAGAAGGTTGGGAGCAAGATATGAGGGACATCAAAGAGCTAAACGAAGATGCCTTCAAATACTTGTTGGCCATTCCACCTAGGTTTGTTTTGAAAACTGTTATTATGTGTAGTTGTCGTTACAAAGTGGGATAATATTAATGTAATTATTGTGCTGCAGGTTTTGGTCACGATCTAGATTCACAACAACTGCACAATCTGATACGTTGGTTA
>Ga0214544_1006298_pt1 | contig 22034 bp, 9 predicted proteins | sample CNSS3metaG_FD_160074 | JGI IMG/M metagenome (GOLD analysis project Ga0214544, IMG submission 160074) | Root nodule microbial communities from cowpea collected in UCLA plant growth center, Los Angeles, California, USA - CNSS3 | ecosystem: Host-associated > Plants > Roots > Nodule | place: USA...
CGACGACCCGGATGGGTCTGATGACCTACACGGGCCTTACGACCCGGATGGGCACGACGACAAGAACGGGCCGGACGACCCGAATAGGCTCGACGATCCGGACGGACATGACAACTTGGACGACCCTAACGGGCCTGGCGACCCGGATGAGCCTGACGACCTACACGGGCCTTACGACCCGGATGGCACGATGACACGAACGAGCCCTACGACCCGGACAGGCCCTACGACCTAGACGGGCTCGTCGTCCCGGACGAGCCCTACGACCCGGATGGGCCCGACGACTCAGACGGGCCTGATGACCTTGACGTACCTGACGACCCAGACGGGCCCCACGATTTGAACGTGCCCGACTACCCGATTGGGCCCGACTATTTGGACTTTTCCGTCTAGTCCGTCCGGATCGTCGATCTCATCCGAGTCATTCGGGCCTTAATGACACAGGTTTTAAGAAATTCAATTTAAATTTCTTTTATTAAAAATGGATTCTAGATTTTAAACTTGATCCAAATATTTGGATTGGATTTAAATCTTGATCCAAATATTTGGATCTGGATTCTAAAAAAATCCACACTACTTTTGCTAAAAAAATTGATTTTGGTCAAAAATCTAATCCAATTATTTATTTAGATATAAAATAGATGTGGATTGGATCATTAAATATCCAATCCATGCCCACCCCTACCACAAGCTATTATGATTTGTTAAGTTGTTGTACCAACTTCTATCAAATTTAAATTATTAAAACCAGTGAAAAACGATGTTTCATATAACTATCTATGTAACAATTATTTTAACAGGCCAAAAATATAATATGTATATTATATATATATATATATATATATATATATATATATATAATTTTATGTGATTATACTTATTTTAACTCAATAACATATATCTTTATCAATCATTATACCTCATTTATAACAATTAACGAAGAGATACACTTTCATTATACATCTTCTTAGGATCTTATCTCAAAAATAGTTATAAATATTTTTATTTACTAAAATAAATAACAAATAGCAATGATAGTTATGAATAATAACTATATATAATGGATACTACATTTTAGTTTCCAAATTTTTATTCCCAATTTTATTCTTTAATAAATAATATTTTTAATTAAGACATTTATTTTACCACTTTTGTAAGGCCCATTTATTTTCTGCCTTTTATTTTAAGGACTGCCCCAATCGATTTGGACCTAAGGACTGGCCCAAAAAGAGGATTCAGACCTAATCTGCCCTAGTCTCACCCATTTCCTTCACTCTACAGAAAACACAGTCGTCACGCTCCCTATTCTCTCCAGAGCTTTGCTAGGGTTTAACCCCAATCTCGATCCAGTGAGCCCAGCTTCGTCTTCTTGATTCGTGTAAGTATTCTAGGACTTCCACATTCCTTTTCCGTTCGTATGCTCGTGTTCCTAGCTAGGGTTTCGTTGTGAACCATTTTAAAAACTCGCTCCATTCTTTTATTCCAGCTCGTTCGTCTGTCCCTGGAACTGTTGCGTCCCCACTGTTGGAGTCGAACCCTTCCTCTAGCTATTTCCAGGTAAGGGAAGCTAGGGTCCATGTGTCTAGTTCGTTTTCTGCTTGCACTAATGCTATTGTATGATTCTGTGGATTATATGCTACTATGATTTGATGAAAATGTCGTTTAGCTTTTGGGTTTTGTGTTTGCGTGACTGTTGTGTGAAGGAACAATGGCGGGCACTGGTTTTCTCGCCCAAGCGAGCAGCCTCGCCTAGGCGAGACTAACAGAGGCTCACCCAAGCTTTTCTGCGCGAATAGTCGCTCAGGCGACTCATTTGCATTTTTGAGCGAAGTGTAATCTCGCTTAGGCGAGAGGGGACTCACTTGAGCGAGAATCCGCAGGAGCAACTATTTCACTGCTCGAGCTCTCGCCTAGGCGAGAAGGGGCTCGCCTGAGCGAGAGGATCTCTCGCCTAAGCGAGGTCTTCTAGCCTGAGCGAGACTAGGTTAGATTTTGTCCTATAACGTGAATGGCCAATGTTGTGGTTGATTGTTTACCTGACTTGAATGCTTTACTAGAAAAGTTTGAGGGATGATGTCTTGATTAACATATGAGGTTGAGATATAAATGATATGTTATTTCATTGTGTATGAATTGGAAAGCATGAATTGTACGATTGGTTGTTATACATGATATTGGTATTATGAGAACTTTCTGTTGGGTTGGTGAAACATGTACGAAGTATGAGTAGGGCATAATTTCATGACTCTTGTTGTGAGAGCTCTTGGTGGCGCCTCATCTGTTGGACGTAATCCCATGGACCTTCCTAATGGGAGTCCTTGGTGGTGTCTCACCTATTGGACATAATTCCATGAACCTCGTGGTGAGAGTTCATGGTGGTGCCTTAACAAAAGGATGTAATTCCACGCGAGTATCGTGGTGGTGCCTCAAGGCCAGGACATAATTCCATGAAGGCCACGTGGTGGTGCCTCTTGTAAGGGTGTAATTCCGCGAAGGCCTCGTGGTGACACCTCATTGCTAGGATGTAATTCCACTGTCTTGTGGAGGTGCCTCATTTTACGTATCCGGATAGTCAAGTCTTAGGGTCTCAAATGATTTGGAAATCTATGGGTGAATGTCTGTTATTTGTGTCTGACTTTGAAACTGCATGTTGACTGTTATGATATAAGATTCATTTACACTAGCTTACCCTTTTCCTTGCTTGTATGTTGTGTGTGGTTTTCTCTATTGTGATGATCATCAATTTCATTGATGTGAGCAGATGTGAGAATTCCTGGCAGTGGTAATGATGGTAGAGATGCTGCAACTTGATGAATCTTGGACGGGTATTGGGCTCACTTTGGGCCCACAGCTTTTGGAGTTTAGTAGTTTAAGTTTCTCTCGCTCTTGACGAGACTCTATATCTTTTTTTAGGCCATGTGGAGCCTCTTTCTTTTGTTATGAATACGTTAGGGGTACTGTGTACTTCATATCCCAAATCTTCGTACTCTCTGGATATTTATGTATGTGGCGTTTTATTAAATTGGATTTATCTATTTAATTGGGACGTTATAACTTTTACCTTTTTTAATAACCTCTTTGTTAAATTTAATGTTTGTTCATTTATTTTTTCTTTTAAATTAATAATTTTGAAACTAAAATAAATATCTTTAATGAAAATAGTTTTCTAAAAAAATTTAAAAACTTATAATAAAATTTAAAAATTATTTATATTTACTTTTAAAATGTAAAAAAGTGAGAACAACTTGATGTATTTTCACTAGTGTTATATATATATATATATATATTTATATTTAAAGGATTCCTATTATTTGTGTTTATAATATTTTATAATTTTATACTTTAAATAAAAGTGTTTTAAATTAAAATGATTATTTTTTCAATTTTATTCTTTAAGTAACCGTTTCTTTAAATTTTTTTTTTGATTTAACCGTTTTTTAAAACTTAATATTTTTTAATTATAAAATACATATAAAATGAATAAAATTTATTTACAATAAAATTATAAAAATATTTATTTTTTTCATTATAATAATAATAAAAATAATTTTTTTATTTTTTATTCTCATAAAAAAAAAGTAAACACATATGTGTTTCACGGGTATTAATAAAGAATATACACTTTTATAAATGTATTTTTATACACATTTTCTTATGATTTTTCTCTTAAAATTATAATTATTTTTTGTTTATTAAAATAAATAATGAATAATAAAAAGAATATAAAAAATGATGAAAAATAAACTCTTATTTTATATAGAAATATATATATATATATATATATATATATATATATATATATTTGTTTGAAAATTTAAAAAATAAGATAAATAAGAAAAAGACATGCTTTGCTAAATATAAATGAAAAAATTCTTTTAATTTACGTTTTCGCATTATTTTACCTTTAATAGTTTCAAATTTTCTTCCTAGTAATACTTTTTACTAGAATGTAATCACATATAAACGTGTGAGATATTAGTAATAGTTTGTTTGTCTATTACTACATTTTTTTAATAAATGAAGTAAAGAATGAGAATGTGAAATTTTGAAAGAAAAAAATTAATTATTCAATAAAAAAAGAAATCATTGCTATCAGGAAACATTAAGCTTCAAATTGGAAGGTGAGTATAAAAGGAAAATATTTGTGGTATAGGAAACCTCCATTGTAGATCACCAACGTGTTGCCTAAGCTCGGAAGAAAACTCACTCATGAAGGAAACCTCCATAGCTAATCTTCAAGAATGGAAGCGAGAGCAGCACTTGATTTTCTATAAATATACATGTCCATGGGATTCCTATGTTGATTTTGTAAACCAATTTTAGAGAAAGAAACTCCCTAGTTAGCTATAGATCTTATTGTATATCTTTGTAAAGTTATGGAAGGAGGGAAGCTACTCCATGTTCTTATTGTATTTATCATCATGATAATCTAATTTCTTCCTATTTGTGATTGAATGTAACTTCTAAACTCTCTCTTTAACTGCACTTGATAGCATAATTATTGTGTTCTTGTTTTACATTTGGTTACTTGATTTGTATTTATTACTTTGGTGACTTGGCCAATCATCATACCTCATCAACACTATATGTAGAGACATATGGTCTAGTGTTTAGATCCAATCAAGTCTCCTAATGCTTGGCATGTATCAGACATGGATATGCGGCTTTAGTTCGTTTAAAGAGTCTTGTGCTCAGTGCAAGGGTTCCTCTGTTAAAATGAGAAGCCAAGGTGGTTTGCTTCTTGAAGATTTGATGAAGATTTAATAAAACTCTTTTGAACTATCTTGAAGTCATTACCATTGGAATGAAGTCTACATTGATGAAAGAAAGGAGATTTGATGTTATTCATGTTGATCAAGGCTGGAACGTGTGCTCTCCACATAGTTACATCATTAAGAAAGTGTATTTGAAGTTTGTAATTCATATTGTAGACCTTGTAGCATTAATTAGATGTATTTGGTCTTAGGTGTGTCTTTTAATTTGTTGAATGGTTTTTCAATAGGTTAAAATGCCTCTTTTAATCTGTTGAATTGTTTTTTAACAGGTTAAAAGGTTGGCTGCAGTAGTCTTAAACTGCAACAAATTCAATTAGTTGATTTATTTTTTAATCGACTGATTTCACTTAAGTCAAGTGAAATCAACCGATTGATTTGGAAATCAACCTGTTGAATTTCGTAACAGTTTGACTATAAAGGCTGTGATTTTCGAAAGAGAGGTCTGTTGACCATTTTTTAGTGCAGATTTCTTCTGGAAACTTGCGGAAACTCTCTCCTTCGTGATCATACAGTTTGCAGCACTTGAACATTGATCTTGGATCAATTCTTGGAGCTTTTGGCTTGGTTTGAAGCTTGGAGAAAGTGGTTTGTGGTAGGTTGGCTTGTGCTACCACTGAGGTTTGATCTTTCTCAAGCTTTGTGTGTGCCTGGTGGTTTTCCAAGTCTGCAAGAGGATTCTTGCTGTGCTTGTGTGATTCTTGTGTGATTCAAGAGTCTTTTGTGGTGTTTTTTCATATTTTGAAAGTGTAAGGGTGGATACTTTGTAAATCTTTTGAAATAGTGCAAAGTTAAGTTCCTTTTGCCTTGACAAACTAGATGTAGCTCAGGTTTGAGTGAACCAGTATAAAAATCTCGTGGTCTCCTCTCTCCTCTAACCTTTCTCTCTTGCATTTTCATTTTAAAGTTTCAAGAACTTGTGTTTTAATCATCTTTTTCATGTTCTTGCATGTTTTCATGACATCTGCAGTATTGAGCATGTTTGCATAATCATTTAGAACCTGTCTTGATCATTCTTGTGCATTGTTTCTGGTTTAAAACTCAAATCTGCACTTTTGCATATTTCCTAGTATTTTAGTCTATTGTTTTCCTGTTTCAATCGGTTGATTATACAGAACAAAGTTTGTTTAGTAAAATCAATCGATTAACTCTGTTTTTGACCGATAGAAAGTGTACAATTCAATACTGTTTGCATCCTAACTTGGTGATCTAAATGATTCAATTAAAGGTGATTTTTAGCTTTCAAAGATAGCCTAAATTTTTAACTAGCCAATTCAACCCCCCACTTCTTGGCATTTCAACCATTTCAAAACTAACATCCTCCACTTCGATGGGGACATCGTGCGTTTGACAACTTTAGGTTCTAACTCTCAAACATGAGGTTAGATATAAAAGTAAAGCGTACTTCCAGAAACACCAAAGAACACAATTTGTAGATAATTAAGGGAACTACAATTGAGTTAAGAAGCCAATTTCAATCCCAACACCTTAATCAACATCACCTCTCTTAAAATAGTTTTAATATTTTTTTAACAATACCAAACCAAACTTTTCATTACTGTTTTATTGCCAAACTTGGGTTAGAATGTAGATTACTAATTTAATTACCAAATTCATGTGGATACAACCTTATTGTACTACAACTGATCTAATGCACTTGTTGGAAAAGTTACACCCTTAACTGGGCCACAACACTGGGCTTGCAACTTTGTACTTGATCTGGTATTGGCATGAATGTGAAAGGGCATAGAAACCCTAGCTGACAATGGGCAGCTAAGGGAGGCTGGAAAAACAACCACTAATGGATTTTGAATGGCAATTAAGCCAGCTTAATGCCAATTCTCGTTTTCCTTTTCATCATTGCTAATTAAGACAATTTTTAGTGAGAATTAAGGGTGAAAGAAAGAGTTTTGGTGCCTACCATTGGAGAGCATTGTGAGGAGTGAAATTCCAGAGAGAAACTGTGGTTCTTGCATGAAAAGAAGAGTTGAATTGAGGTAGCACTAAGGAGACCATTGGTGATCAAAAATGGAAGCTCTAAATTATCAAACTTTAAGCAAGGAATCTAGGTTAGGGGAGTTGGAACCGTACCTTTAATTTGTTTTGTTTAATTGCATGAAATATATGATTTTTTGGTGCATAAACTCTATACAAACTGTATAAAATTCATGTTTCTGGAATTTTTCCAAAAACCGCCTGGCGGGTGATGAACTGCCACCAGGTAACACATCACTATTGGGTTATTTCTGGGTTCCTGAAGAGGAACCGCCTGGTGGCATGGTCCTGGCCGCCAGGCAACGCGTGCCTACAACCCAGTTTATTGGGTTTTGTTTGAACTGACTGGCGGTGATGAACTATCGCTAGGCGACGCGGGCTATTTTGGTTCGATTCTCGGGTTTTCTGTGTTCTGGGCGCTTTTTGATCGGTGGAAAGGGTGTTTAGATCATTAACTGACTAAATGGAAGTGAATAATTGTGAAATCATGAGGTGATAAGGGGAAATTGGATGATTGTGGTATGTTCTCGTTTTAGAGTTGAACATTTGGGGATTTTGGGTCTTAGAGGGAATTGTGTGAGCACAAGTAATATAATTTAGTGTATTGAAAGCATAATGTATTAATAATACTTATAAGCGTATGATAAGAGTATATTGGGTGGAAAATTTGAGAGACTAGTATGAAATGAGGAGGTTGGAGTTCTCGTAGGTGCATGACAAAACTTTGGGTTTCCTAGAATTGATGCACTGCCTGGTGGCAGACTCGGTGCCGCCAGGCGCCAGCGCAGAGGAAAGAAATTTTGTGTTGCTATTAGATGTGGTTCTGAGTTTGGCTCTCGGTTGGGAGTTGAATTAGTTAAGAAATGAATTATGGGTCATTGGATAGAGGTTTAGGGTGCTACTTGTGAGTTAGAAGTATAAATTGGAGTTAAATTTGAGCTGGAAGAATTTTGAGGGCTTATACAGTGCAGGATGAGTTGGTATATACAAAAATTGGATATGGGATTGTGAGGGAGTAAGACTGGAAGTTTAGAAGTTATGGGTAATTGATCAAATTAAAAGGTGTGAAAGGTAAGTAATCTAAGATTGGTATTACTATTGATATGGTAAAATTAATAAATGGGAGGATTGATTCTAGTTAGTCCGGCTACCAAGGCTATGGGTTATAATTGAGAATAGTGCAATTATACTGAAAGTTGGGGCATTTATGGACACATGATGCTAGCATGAGATTCACATATGTGCAAGTCCATAAGAAATTGGTATGAGTGTCTTGGCAAAAGTATGCAGTAGCTTGTGTAGGTGAATTGTGAGCATACACTACAATAGGACTACTTAACTTAGAGAGTTTAAGGCAAGGTTTCAATAAGTGGTCAATGCGTAAACAGATTTTGGATGGTTAAGAAACCAGTATTGCGTGAGTACTGTGTGGCGCCTGATGACGGAGTATGATCGCTAGACGAAAGGTATGAAAGTAGGGGAAAACTGGAATGTGTGGCGCCTGGCGGTAAAGGTTGTTCCGCCAGGCAACACCTGCAGACAATGGCTTCAGCGGCGCTTGGCGCTTGGCGGCACGTGTCCCCCGCCAAGTGGTTTGTGTAAAAACCGTGAAAATTAATTAATTAAATAATTAATTAATTAATAAATGCAGGTAGTGGGAGCCTTTATGGCATTAAATATTGTTTGATGAGACGTGGAAAAGTACAAGCTTAAGTGGTTGAGAGTACTTGAGTGTGTGAGAGGACTTGGGTTCAATTCCTATGTATGCCATGTATGTGTTGTTTGTTTTATTATTAATTTTAATGATATATTGAGCGTGAGGAGTGATAATATAACTCTATATTTATAGGAATTATCACTGAACATAAACTGGTTGAGTGGTTGTGCATTGCTTGATGATAAACATGGTCATGGGTTCGAACCTTAGTGACCCATATTTAACTCTCTTTTTATTAAAAATTAGCATGAAGGGGTAGAGAAAACCTTAGCAGAAGAGCCCCCAAGGAAAAATCCGTCATAGACACTAATATAATTAGTTTTGTTCTTCATAGACAAACTTGGGATTTCCGATCTCAGGTAAGATCGATTCAAAGTAATTGCTCCATAGATCCTATATCTATCTATATGAAGAAGAAATCATGTGTCTATAAAAGGTAAAATTTGAGAGATAAGAAAGAAAGGTGTTGGAGGCTAGTTTTTTAAGAACTGGTAAGGTGCACGAATTCAAGTTAAAATAGAGAATTATGAGTGAATTAGAGAGGGGAAATTGAAGTGGTGATAAAGCAAGTCATTGGCGATTAAAGGAACCCAAATTCAAGTTTTAAGCAAGGAAATTTCAGGTTAGGGGAGCTGAACCCGTAATAGTATGCCTTGGTCTTATTGCATTAATTTGATGATTATATGCTATGGATTTCGTGTTGTATATGTGATGAATTTGGGGTTTGGTTGGTTTGGTACTGTTTCATTGAGACTCTTACCTAATTGCATGAACATGATGGGTTTTCTGCGCTGAGTATGCTGCTATTGTGCAAATTTGGGGTTGGGGGCCTATATTGCGTCTAAATTATGCTTGTAATGTTGGTATAATGTTGTTAAATTGAATTGGTATGATTGGGAGTGTGTTTTGGGTACAATTGCTGATGTTGCGTGCGTAAAATAGTGCCAGAGTCTGCAATTCTCGCTCAAGCGAGCCAGGCTCGCCTAGGCAAGATATGTAGAGACTCGACCATTGTTTTTGCCTGAGCATCTCGCTCGGGCGGAGGATTCTGGTCTTAGGCGACAGGCCATCTTGCTTAAGCATCTCGCTCAAACTGGAAACTCCATGGTGAATGAAGAGTGTCTCGCTCAGGCGAGAGCCCCTCGCCTAAGCGAGAATACGAGAGAGTAAATGGTGTTTTGTTTAACTCGTCGCCTAGACGAGGCATTTTAGTTCTGGGCGAAGAAGGGTCTCGCCCAAGCGAGAAGGAGCTCGCTCAAACGAGACTTCGTGGGCTACAACTGTACTAGGGGCTCGCTCAGGCTAGTGGGCCTAGCTTAAGCGAGATAGATGGATTGTTTGGACAAGGGTTTTTAGCCTAAGCGACCTATGGTGCTTTTGTGTGTTCAAAACAAATGTTACTGCTCTGTCAGATTACATGTGTTGGAATTGTAATACGTGGTCTACTAGGCTAATAATATATCTCAATGGTGAGCTTGCTGGTGTTTCTTGGGTTGTGGCCAAGAGCGTATCTTTTAGTTGTGGCTCGGGATAGCGGTTAAGCATGTGGCATTCTATGGGTTGTGGCCCGGAATGACTTCCCTTGACTTGTGGCTTGGGATAGCGGATGAACATGAGGAACTCTTGAGTTGGGGCTCGGGTTGCCTAGTGTTGCTGGTGTGAGTGTGCTGGTTGTGGCCAGTACGGATGGGTCCAAATGGATTGCCTTCCTCAGTAATTTGCTGACGAGTTTGGTAGTCCTGGGATGGTATGGACTATGTTCGTATTTGGGAACTCCACTTGGCGTTACGGTGTGTGATCCGTGGCATGGTTTCCCGAACGTACTTTATCGGTTGTGGCCGATAGGTGTGGCAACAAGACATCTTGAGGTACTCTCTAGAAGAGGTAGAACACAGGTAACATGGTTGTGGCCATGTGAAAGAAAAGGATGAGGTTCCTTTGTGGTGAAATGATATCATACATGGTTGTGGTCATGTAGGATGAAAGAAGGGATTTACTTTTGATGTATTTGATTATATGTTTATTGATATATATATATATATATATATATATATATATATATATATATGTGTGTGTGTGTGTGTGTTGTTTATATTAGCTCACCCTATCTGCTTGTGCTTGGAGATGATCGTGTACTCGGTACACATGAGCAGATGATGTGGATGCAGGTGGTCTTGGTGAGGCTTAGACTCGGAGCGTGGGCTAGCTTGGGAGTTTTATGATTTATTTCTTGAAAATTAAATTGTAAACACTATGGATGTTTATGTTATTTTGTGTTTTATAAATTATGGAATTTTGGACTATTGTCGGTGTAATAAAAGTTTTAAATTTCCCGCGTTTTTGTGAAATGGTGTTTTAATAAATGAAGCTGACGTAATATTTCTTTACTTTTTATTTAAAATCCGTAATATCCTGATGGGATGTTACAATCTGGAAGCGTTATGCACCTTGCGGCCCAAGAGTAGCGTTAGACGATATTGCTACAACATAAATGAAGTTTGCTTGCTTTGGATGTGTGTGGTCTACAAGGCTTTGAAGATATCTCGAAGGTCGGCTTGCTGGTGTTCCTTGAGTTGTGGCTCGGAACGTATCCTTTGAGTTGTGGCTCAGGATAGGGGTTAAGCACGTGACATTTCTTGAGTTGTGGCTCGAAATGGCATCTCTTAAGTTGTGGCTCGGGATGGCGGATGAACACGAGGAACTCTTGTGTTGCGGCTCGGGTTGACAAGTGTTGCCGGTGTGAGTGCGCGTGTTGGCGTGTACGGATAGGTCTAGTTAGATTGCCCTCCTCAGTATTAAGATAACGAGTTTGGTAGTCTTGAGACGTTATGAATGTTCTTCGTATTGGGAACTCCACCTGACGTTACAGAGTGTGGTCCGTAGCATGGTTTCTCGCACGTGTTCTACCAGTTGTGGCTAGTAGGTGTGACAGCAAGACATCTTGAGGTACTCATCGAAAGATGTAGAACACAGGTAACATGGTGGTGGCCATGTGATAGAAGGGTTTTTCTCTCTACTATTTTTTCTTATCTTTCTTATTTTTCTCTATTTCCATCTTCATACTCTATTTATTTTCTTTGTTTTTTTCTTTTTTCTCACTTAATTCTTCTTTTTTCACTCAATGCTTCTTTTTGTGGTTTATTGTTATTTTCTGGTTTCTTAACCTCCTTTTCTACTTCTCTTCTAAAAATATCACATATTCCTTTACCTATCATAGTGCCATGCCTAGTAGTAATGGATTGGCACTATTCCTTTGTGTTTACCTTGGTGTTTGGTGAGAATTTACCTTCATGTTGCTCAGCCAACTGCTTAGCGAGTTGTCCAACCTGCACTTCCAGGTTTCTAATTGATGTTTTAGTGCTCTTTTTATTGGTTGTTGATACTTGAATGATTTGTGCTAAAACATCCTACATTTTGGTCAAATTGTCAGATTGGATAGGTTATGGTTGTCTTTGGGAGGGTCCAACATCTTGTCTCCAATTGGGAAATTGATTCTGACCACTTTTCCACCCATAATTTTGATTGTAGTGGTTGCTAATTTTTTTTTTATCTTCTTTGATTGTTCATGTAGTTGATTTGCTCTTCTTGAATTGGATTTGCAACTGTACAATGGCCATTAGGATGGTTTCTTGCACAGAAAACGCAGCCCAATACCTGCGAAGATGAGGATTGAGTAGGTGCTCCAATATGCATTTTTTCATTTGCTTCTTTAATTCCTCCATTTGTTGTTATGTAAGCTTATTTTGTGCCAATATAGTTGAATGTGTATTCTAACACCCCAATTTTGGGATGTCATGGAAAGCTAGAAATTGAACACATTTGCTGAAAAAGGGTTATCATTGAAAATGTACTAATAAAATAAACTTTTTAATTTGATTTAAATTACATAGTTCAAAACGTCAATTTGTCTAGAAAAATACAAATAACAATTGCGAACAAAAGAAAATTTCATAGTCTGCAGTATCTGATTTAAAACAACTAATAAATTATAAAAACTCCCGAGTTCACCCCATCCTCTCGTCAATCTACTCCATGCCAAAATTATTTGCAATATCATTTGCTCCCGTATAACACACGTTATACGATCATCGCACATATAACAAACACACAAACAAACAAATAGGGGTAAGCTAACCATAAACAATGATATATAAAAGAATTTCATAAATAAAACACGACAAATAATACTCAACATCTCATTCAAGTAACACTTAAGCATTAAGATCACAATCAAACTTTATTTTGAACACACAACCCCTAACATCCAAACAACCATATCAAACCAATAGACCATCACATTCATCTAGAATCCTTAATCATAATCTAGCCTTGGTTTTTTGCGGCCTTTCACCCCACAACAACATCTAGTTTCCCATAAATAGATGGTTTGATGTATCCCACTATCGCAACCAGACTGTCTCCCTTATTCCTCAAGTAATTATGAGTAATAACATCGATGCATCGCACACCGGGCACTATACTCGCAACGAGCCAAAATAAGGGGAAACATCTTTTTTAGTTTGAAAATATCACAATTTATATTTGAAATATTATAAAGTGAGAAACTACAAATTTTAAAAACACATGCTCATCATCATAATTTGAGACTATAACAAATGTCATGTTTTATCATTATAAACATGTCTTAATTAATGATTCTAGTGACATAAGAATTGTTTATTGGCTAAAGTCTTATTCAATTCACTACAAAAATGTTAGTATTTGCTTCCAAAAATAGTGTCGATTGTCATGGGGACGCAAAGGGCGTCGGCTTAACCAAAGCACAACAGACTCTACAAACATTTATGTGAATTTATTAAAAGGAAATTAGTCCTATAAATTCGTTTGACCTTCTCGTCGGCTTGGCCGACGCATCACTCAAAAATTAAAAACGTCAAATAGCCGATGCATACTACACTCAATTAAAAGAAGAAAAAAAGTTATTAGGTTACGTTATCAGGTGGTTTTTACTTCTGCCAATTCCCCCATTTCCCAATTTCACTTTTGCCTCCTTTTGTTTCTGCCAATTGAGGGTTTCTTTCCCTTCTCCACGAGTGTCAGAGCGGGCCTCCCTTTTGTGTTTATGCGAAGTTAGGGTTTTTGTTTTCCCCCTTTTTCCACGAGTTGGAGTTCGTTTTCCCCAATTCTACCACATTTCCTTGAGCAAGTGAGCTTCAATGGCGGCAACGAAGTTAGCAAGTGAGCAAGAAATTTGTTTCCCCTTTCTCTGCGTCAAGCTTCAATGGCACAAGTTATCTCCTTCTCCTTCCTCTGCGCATGCAAAGAGTTCCTATAAAGTAGCACTCTGAGTGAACAACGTTGTGATTCTATATTGATTCTATGCGACATGAGAGGTGATTATGAGGCTCGATTGGGAGGCGATTGAAAAGCTTGCGAGATGAAGGGGTTCACGATTTCGTTCGCAGTAATATGAGGATGAAATTATTGATTTTGTAATGTTTTTCATCGCTAAGAAATATCTCTATTAAAGGATAAATATCATGTGTATTGTTGTTAGTCGCATAATCCATCTTCTTCTAACTTCCCATATCAACAACAAGAGCCTTTCCCTGACCAAATCTCAAACTCTTTATGTTTTCATGTAAGCAGAAATATCTATTGAGTAATGATGTAGTTGAATGAGGCACAATATATGCTCAATCTCAGACATAAAATATTTAATTGATTCAAGGTATATTTATCGATTTCTTTTCAATAAATGCTTTTTTTCTCTATTATGGTTTGTGACCCCTTTGATAAGAGATGATGATGACTACACACTCCATATATACATTGAATTCATTGTCAACATTAATTGAATTGACTTGAGTGCAATTATCTTTTTTCTTTTCCCATTGGTTTGTTTCTTCTTTTTTATCCATGTCTCTTTTTATATCCCTTTCCCTGAATTCATAAGTTTTAAAATTGTTCCCCATCTTTTTCAGAAAGAAATCCAATCAATTAGAAATAGCTAGAGTATAATTGGAAATTGTAAGCAATATATTTTAGGGATATTGGAAATTGTAATTTAGATTGATCATAAAAGTAAAAACAATGAAATGGATGAGTAATTAGTAATTTATTATTTAGTTTTTGCTTTGGGTTGATTACGTTATTGATTAGTTTTTGCTTTGGACCAAATGTGATACTTAAATGCTTGGCATTACTTTGATAGAGTGTGATATGCATTGTAAAAAAGAGAGGAAAATGTTGACTATAATGTGGCTTGACAGAGTGTGATATGCATTGTAAAAAAAAAAAAGAGGAAAATATTGACTGTAATGTGGCTATAGTGACAATAACAGTAGACTTGTCTTATTTTGATCTTACATTTATGGACTTTGTATAACTTGTAATTTGATCTCATTTAAGTCATAATGTTCTTAACTTTGTTTGCAAATTCTTGGATGTGCTTGGATGCAACCTTTAAGATGCTTGAAAAATGATATTGGATTTCAGGATTGTTGTTTGAATGCAGGTTTTTGAATTGGATGTAGTCTCTGGGATGTGCCTGGAAACAAATATTTCTTTTCCAAATTTGTAGACATTTGCGTCAGCTGAGCCCACACCACACTCACTCAAAGCTATTTTAAACATTTTTTATTTCCATTTTGTGTGGGCTTAGCCCACGCATAAAAAATGATTATTATATTCTGATGTGTTTTCTTCGGTTAAGCCAACGCGAATTGAGCCACAAATCTTCATTCGCTCTTAATCGATGCAAATAGCTTTTGAATCTAGGAAAATGGCATGGTGCACCACACTGTCACTAGGCCGATGCGAACTTCCTCGTAGCGTCGGTTTTGGCTTCATAGCGTCCTTTTTGGGCCGACGCCAAAATGCTACATTCTTGTAGTGATTAGACTCAAATGATAAAACTATTAGACTATGTTTCTTTTCTTAATTCCTTTGGATAATTTGAGAAATATAATCTAATATTTCATCATAATCAATCATATAGATGTAAGAAAAGTCTTGTGGGTAAAATTTATCACATCACATATAATTAATTACAATTAATGTTTATTATGTGATTATAAATATTAATCAATCAGAGGTGTTATGGCTACTTTCTAATTCTTTACAATTATATCAACCACTCAATCCCTTAAAATAAATATTTGCATCAACATTAACTATAATTTAATCAAAATAAACAATAATATTCATATTTAAAACTTTGAATACATAACTTATGTAATATGCATAAAAAAACTACTACAAGGAATCAAATCCGTACACCAATCTAGCAAGACTTATTACTAGGGATGGCAATTAGGGCCCGGCCCGCGAGCCCGTAGAAAAAACGCGGGGCGGGCCAGGATAGTGAGCCTGCAGGCCCGTGCGGGCCGGCCCGCAAGCCCGCATAAAATAAAAAAAAAAAAACTTGCACTTGTGTATATTAATTACTTCTTTTATGGACTCTTGCATTAACATTTCAAATTCTTATATAACTGGAAAAGACAAGTATTATGTAATTTTGAATGTGCTAAAATTTAAAGAATACATTGTGTATGTCATAGTATGAATATGATGAAAATGTTGAATTATCAATTTATCATCTAATTCCCCAAAGTCTTTACTTAATTTTGTGAACTTTTTAAAGTTTCCCAATTTTTAAACATTGAAAGTTTTATCACAAAAAAAAATAAATAAAAAAATTTTTAAAAAAAAGCGGGCCGGCCCGCAGGCCCGCGGGCCAACGTATGTGCGGGGCGGGCCAGAGTATGCGGCCCGCATAAAATGTGCGGGGCGGGGCGGGCCGGCCCGCGGTGTGCGGGCCTTATGCGGGGCGGGCTGGCTCGCATTGCCACCCCTACTTATTACACAATAAATACATGTTAAATATATTCATTTCACATGCATATAAAACAAACTATATGCTCTTCATTATTTTAACAAAATAAAGTGTGCAGTTTGATTCATCTTCAATCTCAAAATAATCAGCACTCTCATTGTCTGAAAAAATGGCACTGCTATCACAAGCATGCAACAGTGTTCCACGTCATGCTTCAAGACCTTCTGCACCTAACACAACAAGATTTGTTAGCTTTAGTAACATTTTTTTATTACATATATTAAAAAAATGTTACCATAAGTAATATTAATAATAGTATTGCAACATTTTCAAATAAATGTTACTATAGATAATTGTTATGGGATTGACAAGTGTATCAAATCGCACAAGTAATAAAGTGGAAAGTTCAAGTATCATTTCCCAATAGACTTGTGCAACACTTGACAACTCTTGAAATTCATAACTCAATTAGACAACAAATTTCACAAAAAAAAATAAAATTGTTTTTGTATTTTTATCAAACATATGATGTGCAACAATATATGATAAAGAATTCACTGTGATTGGATTTCATAATTCAATTCATAGCAAAAACACCAAGTATTTACAACTTTTGTAACAAGCCGTAATGTCTTATTGACAAGTATAAACTTGAATAATAAAAACCCTATGTCTAGCAATTTTTATTATAAGTTCGCATTATTCATCAAGATTCTGATGCTATGAATGACTAAATGTTTCACATATATGTCTAGCATATGAAATGTATTAGTTGTTCTATCCTAATCAGTGTTTCCTAAACTATCTTTCAATTAGTAAGTACTCCCACATATGCAATAAATTTAAAATATGCAGTTAAAACAAAAGTGGAACATAAGAGAGATGGAAAAGAATTATATTGAATAATGAAATTCATAAAGAGTTAAGAATACATTATACCCAAACCCCATGAATAAGGGAGTTAGCTACTCCTTAACATTCTGAATACTAGAATAAGAATAAAGATGAATGTCCTCAACCTTTAAAATGTACCTCTACCTTCTTTCCTCTTAGGTTAAATGTCCTTCTCCTCAAAAGAATTATTTTTTTCTCTCTCCCCCAAAAAGGGGGTTTCCCCAAAAGGAGTGACAATTTTTCAGAATGATTGTTCATTTTTATCTCTGACAAACCCTCTATTTATAGATTTTTCAAAATTGGACCAAGCCTGCAGCTTTCAACATGATTTTATATTGGAGTAACCAACTTTATCAACATATCATCTTATTGATAACTTTGATAATCAAATTATGTTGATATTCTTCTTAATTTCTTTGATATTTTCACTTATCTACAAAATATTAAATATGTAAACCAAATACTTATCTTTTCCAATTTTATTAAATAAAATCTAAAATATCTAAAAAGATAATAATAAAATAACAATAAAAGATAAAAATAAACAAAAAATAAAACATGATAATTTCAATTATCAAAAATTAAGTTTTCACTTTTTTTCTCAATTGTAAATTTATAAAATATTTTAAAATAGTAATAATAAATTTATTAATTAATTAATTTTAATATAGCACTGTAATAGTTAATATGAATTTAAAAACTAACATTTTAAAGTGATATTTTAATTTATTTAAAAATAAATTTAAATTTACCGTAGTTGCCAAAAGTAACAACACATATATACTTTATTACGAAGAGTAACACACTTCTCTATCATTAAAACGTTGTCTACAAACTTTCATAGTGTCTTTTTCTTCAAACCTTGTCATCGTTGAGTTATCCTCTCGAAACTACGTCTTAGTGTTGCTCGCCCTTCACATCCTACTTAAAAGACATTCACTTCCATTACTATCTTTTGACTATATCATTATGTGTGCCAAAATCATCTTCCCATACACATTTTTTTCGTAAAACCTAACTCTTCTTCTTCCTAACTTTCTCTTAGATTTCTTCCATTTAATTTCAATATATCTCTTTATAACTAACATATTACTGATTCATTGGTTTTTAATTTTGTATTAGTGCAAATCGATGAAGGCATTGCAAACTAGGAAGGCGTTCTCTGTGTTTTTTAAGATATTGTGAAGTTGAGTTATTAAATATCGTTTTGTGTATTTTATGGTGTGTTTGCTTGTAATAGTTTGTTGTTATTATGAATTTGATTAAGATTTGTCTTATTAACAATTTGGAGTTCATTCTGGTGTAGGTGAGGTTTGTCTAATACTATAAGCATGGTTAAGGATCCATTTCATAATTACTGCTATGATCTTGCTTAATTTGTTGGTAGACAGATTTTCTACATTGTTAAATGAATTTCACTGCGATAAGCATGGTGCATACATTTCTTTATGTCTTGTGAGTAGAATAGATGTTGATCAATTGTTTATCCTACAAATTATCTTGTATTTTACATTTATTGAGCATGCATTCATGGATTTCATAACTACAAATTCTATGTCAAGGTGTGCTACTTTTTGCTATTTTTTATTTAGCAAAAAATGCAACAAGAATTCTTGATGTAGAAGAGGTTTCTTGACCTAAGGGAACAAAGCTTTTAAAAACTCTCACTTAATTGAAAAATGGTTAGTGAGATCTTAAAGCTGTTCATTGGATTGGGGGTAGGATAATCTTCGTGACACGCATTCCTTCAGACACGTTAATAATCATTTGTAATATATTAATTTTGTTTTTTAAATGATTTGAAGGTACGAGTAACTTGTATTTGTTAAATGGTACTATGATGAAATAATGTAATATTGTTTATAATATGCACTATAATGTTCATTACAATAAACAATCTACTTTTAGGAACATAATGGCTCCATAGTATAATTGAGGTCCATAGTTACTTGTGCTAAAATGAAACATTTTATATTAGAAAAAGGATACCATGTCATATCATGACTTACAATACAAAAGCTTGAGTTCTTAGGTGAAGACATAATAATGGTTTTATATGATATTTTTGACATAATATGTTTAAAATTTATTAATATTCATTAATAATCCAAATTCAAACGTTCACATTGATTGATAAAGTATACTAAAAAGCATTATTTTCTTTTAATACATATTCCATGTGATTAATATCCTACTATGTATATGTAATCTATATCGTTTTGAATGTTTGTATTTGATTCTAATTGAATTATTTATGGATTGTGAATAATTTTTTTATATCTTTATCTTTCGTTTGAAATTTATTTTCAATAACTTACTTTAATATTTGTATATGATCTACTATTATGTATATGATGAATCACATTGTTTGCTTCATTAAACAAGGATGTTTCTAATTTAAAGTTGCTTTCAGAATCTGCCACCCCGCCCCCCCATTTCTCTTTTTTGTGTTGTGTTTACATTTAGAACCTTTGAATGAAAGTATTGGTCATTAGGAGATGACCTTGGATTGATTCCTAAATACTGCATTTAAACTGTTTAATTTGGTTGGGTACAATCTCAATCATGTATTTAAATATTACAAAAAAATAAAATTCACAATATTTATATAATAATAATAAATATGCTAATTGATAACAATTTTAAAAATGATACTAATACTACATAAAAATGTTGCTAAAACATTTTAGTAACAGACACTATACACAACATGTGTAAAAGTGTTACCTTTGCAAATGACAACATCTTTTTAGACTTTAGTAACATTTTTCTAAATATTACTAAACCTAATATATAAAGTAGTGTAAAAGAGCAACATATAACCCACCTCACCAATGACCTCACCTTTTCCTATGTCAATTTGACATCAAAATATAAGAAAACACACATAAATAATCCAAAAGAATAATCACAATAGATTAAATCAAGGCAAAGGTATTTAATATGACTCTAATAACAAATATAAATTTAAAGCGAAAATAAAAATAATTACTAACATTCAATCATAATCGTTGTCACAACAACTTTTAATGTGTTTTTCAATTTCAAATCATGATCCCCTTAAACTCTGATGGTTGAGTGTACCATAAAAGATAACAAATTTAATGAGCCAAGCACATAGCATAAATTTATAAAACTGTATTCATTATATAGTAATTAATATAATAAATAGTTGCACATTGAAAATTACATTATCAAAATTCACGCAATCACCTTGAAAATTAATCGACGAAAAGGATCATAATTTTAAAAATAATTGATTCAACATTAATATTTTATATTATCTCATATATTTGGGAAACTACAAACACACAATTCAAAATTTTATATTAATGCTAATAGTAAATACTTTGAGATTCATTCATATATTCAATATTAGATTTTTTTCAAGGAGAATCTTTCATATAAATAATTAATATATTTTCAACTAAGATCTTACCATAATAAGTTTATGAATTTTATAATGTGACATTTAGACTCTCTAATAAATTTCCAGTAAATTTAATCACACATTATATTCCCTTGAATGATCAACTTTATTTTTTATTTTTACTATGGATAAAATAGCTGAGAAATCAACTGTAAGATACATATAATTTTTATTAGTAAATTCTAAAACATGATTTTTCTAATATACGTTAAAAATAAATTAAAATAAATTTTATTATTTTGTGTCAATGAATTGGATTAATCACTTAATCAATAATATTTAAATTTAGACATAATATTGTAACTATAGTAATAACATTTTGAATATGAAATTAATACATTACATATGGTAAGAGTAAAATATTTAAATTTAAGTTCAAAAAATAATTTTTACTACTATAATTTAAATAAAATATAATTTATCTTTGACTCTGAATATAATAAAAAAGGGAAGATTCTGGGATCGTAAAAGAATCTTTCATCATCGTTTCAAAACGCCATCACAAAGATGTCGCTCCACCGTGAGAAATGTAAAGGTTGCTTCGTAATCCCGCAGATCTTCGACCACCGTAATCTTTGAGAAGATTCCTTTAATAAAATATTAAAATGATAGAAAATGTGAGTTAATTAAAAGAGTAAAATATTACGAAGTGAGTACTTAAATTTATAATACTTCTTCTAAATATATATATATATATATATATATATATATATATATATATATATATATATTTATATAAATCACATAATATATATTTGTTTATAAAAAAAGAACTTTATAATTACATTTACATTTTTTTTCTTCTGATATTTGAATTAGATAATATACTTATGTATAAATTATTTTCATTAATTAAGACAGAATATTGTTATGAGTGCATATGCTTTTATAATTGCACATGATTTTCATTTTTAAGGATGATTTTTTGACATTCATTTTTTTCATCTTTTTATGTAATATTTTATAATTTTGACGTTGTACAGAAACTATTTGAATTACTTACGAACACAATATTTCAAACAAAATTAATCTATGATTTGGTGAATTGGAGGATACTTTAACAAAGATAACTAAAAAATATATAAATATTTGAAAATTATATTATCTACTTACTTTTATATTTAAAAATCTAAATATTTAGAAAAAGAAAACAATTCTGATCGACAAAGAATTATATGAATTTGGTTTTTCTTTTCTTTGAAATAGAGGCAGCCAAGACGATTTTCTCAATTATTATACTAAGAATAAGTTTAGAGGTTTCTTTAGACGTATCTTGGTTGCATCGGTAGAAGTACGAAGGGAAGGGGGAGCCACGGCTCCCCCAACCATTTTTTTTTTAATTTTTTTTTCTATATATTTAAAAAATAATTTTTATAAATTATTATTTTATTTATATTAATTGATTTTTATTTTATTTTTTTTTCTATT
>Ga0214544_1006301_pt1 | contig 22022 bp, 6 predicted proteins | sample CNSS3metaG_FD_160074 | JGI IMG/M metagenome (GOLD analysis project Ga0214544, IMG submission 160074) | Root nodule microbial communities from cowpea collected in UCLA plant growth center, Los Angeles, California, USA - CNSS3 | ecosystem: Host-associated > Plants > Roots > Nodule | place: USA...
ATAAAAAAAATATATAAAAAAAAAATAAATAAAAAAAAAATAATTTATTATATATATATATATATATATATATATATATATATATATATATATATATATATATATATATATAAAACTTATTTTTATTCATCTTTTTTATTAAATTATCTTTTGAATCAGACATAAAAATAAAATGTGATTTAGTTTAACTTTATTTTAATTTAAAAAAGTATGAATCAAATAAAAAATTGTGATCCGTTTTGATGGGTTTCATATTTTTGTATGTTACACTATGAAAGTAAATGCAATATTTATATCTTTCTACTGAAAAATGATACTATTTTTTTTAACTCATCATTTATTTCTTAATCTGATTTAGTACAAATCATTAACTAATGTATCATTGACTTTTTTTAAAAATCAATAATACACACTGAATTAAATAAAAAAATAAATGATAAGAGTCAAAATATAGGATTTAAGATTTAGAGTTTAGAATTTATTATAAAGCTTGATTTAGTATTTATTTGTCTTTAACATTTTTCGTCCTGATAAAAAAAGAAAATAATATTATAACTCTCATCATAATTTAAGTAAATGAAAACACAGTGTAAAATTCAGAATTTTCTTTCCAATCTATAAATATGATTTTTTTTTTTTTACAGTTTTTCTCTAATACACCAAACCAGAGACTAATTTACATAATACACAAGTTGCAGTGATAAATTTTTATAATACTACTTTGTTTGCTACTCAAAAGATACAAATGCAATTATATATATTATTTAGATTAAATCCAATAAACTTTTGCATATTTCTATTACTATTTTATTTTTTAATTATTTTTACAAATTTTAAAAAAAATTTCTTAAATAGTGGATTGTAAAATGGTATATCTAGTGTAAAAAAAACATTTTTCTTATTATAATACTTCTTTCTCAAACTAATAATCCTGAATACAAATCCTCTTAACACCATTAAACACAGGAACCCTTCTTCTCAACCAATATCGATTCAATTCAATGGGTAAGTAGGGAGAGACAAGGAAGAAGAGAGAAAGAAGCACTGCCATGTTTAAATAGGTTTTTATTAATGGTATAATGTAAAACATGAAAAAAAAGCACTATAATTGGCATGCAATTCTTGATAGAAGATTTACCTTCTTCTTCTTCTTCATACATGTTTGTTTTAAGGAAAAGGTGCATTAGAAGCATGAAATGTGGGGTTCTTGGACCAAAGCCATATCTTGGAAACAGAGAAGCTCTCACCTTTGGTTGAGTCGCTTATCCTCTTTCCCTTCACATCACCAGATTCAGACAAAACCACTTGCAGATTCAAATCACGAACCACGTACCTATATGAACCCATGGAGTAGCATCTCCTCTCATTCAAGCTACAACTATCTCCACTCTCTAACTCCATCCCATTGTTTCTGAATTTCCCAAGCCTCACAGAAAAAACCCTTTTCCCAACTGATCTTTCACTTTCTGAAAACCCGTTCTCTTCCTCACCCCTCAACCCACTTCCCACAACCAAGGAATTTGAATTGCCAATACCAACATTAAACAAGATAGGATTTTGGTTTTGACTTTGATTCTCCAGGTAGTTGGAGAGAGACGCCCTGCAAAGAGGACACGTGGAATTCGAGAGAAGCCACGTGTCAAGACAGGTCATGTGAAAGGCGTGTGTGCACATAGGAAGCAACCTCAGCTTGTCGTCCTCGGAGAACTCGCATAAACACACGGCACAATCAAACGGTTCCTTTGAACCCAGCAAGTCTTGGTAATGGAAAACTGGTAGAGCGTCTATGAGGGCTTGGTCTATACCCGAATCGTGCAAGCGGAAGAGTTGTTGAAGCTGCCTCTGAAGAACACGTGAGCGCGTGGAGTCGTGGAACCTGTTGGAGTTGTAGGTTGATGAAGAGGTTGGTGTTTTCATGAAAAACCATAGAACCAAATGGACAAGTCCATACACGAAGAAGATAACTGCTAGAACAATTATGACCAGCAAAATCAGTGGACTGATTCTGCTCAGAGATGATGGCGTAGTTGATTCTTCAGTGTTACCATCGTTAGGAGCTTGGTATGCTGAAAAAGGAGACTGAGGATATGACTCATACGAGTACTTCACATCACCATTTTTCCTCGTTTCAATCTCAATGTTGCGCATTTTCAATGTAGAATGACAACAATGATGTTTCTGTCCAACACTTCATGTGAATTGTTCAAACTCTTGCTGGCTAGTAGGTTGACTGTAGTAGACTTTAGCAAATGAATTTTCATGCTTCTTATAAAGAGAAAAATGAAGGAAGGGATGATAGATGGAAGAGTGTATATTAGCTTTTGATAAAGTCAACAGCCATAACCGCATTATCAGTTCAGTGGTTGGTTGGTGGACATGAAAATTTGTTTAACTTTACTTTTACACCAGAGATCCAAAACAAAAGTATAAGTTAATGGAGTGTATATATATGAACCTCTCTATCTATAAAAACACATTAAAAGTTTATATTCTGAATTATTAAAATAAATTATGTTTACAAGTTTGTGTCCCTCGATAATGCACAAATAAGAGCATCTCCAATGTTGATATAGTGAAGTGAATTGACAGTTTTATGCAGAGATTTCATTTTGACTTGTATGGTAACAAAAACACCAGATGTCTGTAAGGAGAAAAACAGAAAAGAAAGAAAAACAATAGTCAAATGATTAAGATGTTGACTTTTATGTACACTAACAATTGATAAGTTTAAGCTCCAAAGTTGTCTATTTGTAGGGTGTATCTTCTTTTTCCGAGTATAGAATCATTGCAGATAATAATGACCATTCCACGCCAATCTTGGCATGATGGCTGCAAAGAAAATAAAACAATAAAAAGTGAGAAGGGGATTTTTTATTTATTTTTTCATACATGAATGCTGTCTAAAGATTCAGAGTTTGAATGGACCCGTGAGTCCTAAATGTTTCTGTAGAAATTTGAAAATGTTGGTGGTTGGAGGCAGGAGTTGCAACCTCAGAAATTAAAGTGTAAACCTATGTAGTGTCTTTTCCAACTTGTATCGGCGTGTTTTGTTACATCATAGAAGCATTTGGGCCACATTTAAAAGTTGAAATGATGAATGTTAATTCCTATAAATCATAATAGCAACGGGGTGAGAAGTTCAGGAGGCTCTGTGTGTTAACCTTTCACATGTTGGGAGGTGATGGAAACTACAGATATCGTGAAAAGACAAAAGTAAATGGTAGGGTCGTGGATTCTTGCACGCATGGCAACTAATTAAACCTATGATTTTGTCTGTCCAAATTAGGTGTGAAATACAAATAAATTAATGTCCAGAACCCTTAGTTACCAGCAAGAAGTCAATAACATTGGTTCTGCTCTCAAGCGTTCAGATGTTATTCCCTCAACAAAACTGTGCTCACTTCCTGTTCTCTCCAGCAATCATAATATGATGGAAAAAATAGTCATTTTAATTAATGTATATTGCACTTTTAAGTTCAAAGGGTTTTTGTTATCTTTTGTAATGATTATCTTTTACTTTTTTACTCAATAAAAGACACCACTTTACACATTGTTACACAACTATAAAAGCCATTTTTGAGGTTCTAAATTCTAATATTTGTCATTACAAAGTATTCTCTTTTGACGTACAAAACCTTTCTTAAAAATATTAATATATATAATTTTCAATGAAACATAAAAAAATATTTATCTTCCATTGAAAATTATTTTGCACTCTGATCTAATCTCTTAATACTTCAACAAATTTCTGCATCATCCTTCAAAAAAAAAAAGAAATATCAAGCTCATTTGTAGATTTTGGCCAACAGTGAAGCTAATCTACTAGTTGGGCCTACATGTTTTTTTCTCGGTTTCTCACTCTTTCTTTCGTAGATATGATAAAAAAGAATCGTCTTTCCTTTTACCTAATTTTTTTTAATATAATTAAATTAAAAATATTATATTCATTTATTTTTAAAATTTAAGAACCAAAATACATCAAAATTTTGAAAAGGAACGAATTTCAATTATGGGTTAAAATTAAGTGAAAAAAAACATTCTTAAACCTTATTTATTTAGATCCATCACAAAATGCCAAATTTGCCAAGCAGTATTAGCCTGCAACCAGTGCAACCAGTGCAAGGAGGAACCTTCAGTTTTTAGCTTTTGGATTCGTGTGAATGTTATGTTCTTTCTTCTCGTTATGTACTTCCTTTCTTAAGAAACCCTCAAGTTTAGAGTGTGTGTTTGAATTAAAACGTTGAATTTGAATTATTACTTTATATGTTAAGAAGGATTTTAAGAAATTGAAATATATAATATTTGAATTAATTATAATTATTTTTTAAAATATTTTGTTTGAATAAATAATTAAAATATCTTATATTTTAATTTTTTTTGTTTGAATAAAATAATTGAATTTCTCTTTTCAAAATAAAATTTATTTTATAAATAAAATTTACAAAAAAATTAGCTAAATTCAAATATTAAAATAAAATTTAATAATTTTTTTTTCATTATGTATATGTGCATAACATTTATAGAAAGTAAAATGTTGTTAATTTAACTAAGTTCACAAAGCTTGACCTATGCATGTGTGGGTGGTCGAAGCCAGAAAAGTTGACATGATCAAAAGATTCACATAAAAAAAAATCTCACAAGACCAAAAAAGTAACAAAAACTCCAAGGGATAAGGCCAACCTATGTCTCTGCCTATGCAAATCGGTCTTAAGTAAAAATAGACAAAGTCAGATTAGGATCAAGTCAAGTTGATCAATCATGCTGCGTATAAGTTAAGTCGTGTCTAGATCAAATTAAGGTTGATGGAGTTCGAATTGAGTTAGATACACCTCGTGCTAAGTCAAGTCAACTCGGGTGAAGGTCAAGATAAGTTAACCTAAGTTGTAGGTCGAACTATGTTAGTCTAGGCTGAAGATCGAGTCAAGATGACACAAGCTAAAAGTTGAACCAAGTCGGTCAGAGTTGAAGAATCAAGTCAAATCAAACTGAAAATAAACCAAGCTCAACCGAGAATGGTCAAAGATTGAGATGAGTCAATTCAATTTTAAGGTCAAGCCAAGTCAAACAAGTTGAAAGTTAAATCAAGTTGGTTTGACTGAGGATCAAAACAAGTCAATCTGAGTCAATGAAGGTAAATAATCAAGCTGAGTTGATCCAAGTCAAAGATTATGTCAAGTTTGTTAGGATCAAAGGTCGAGGCTAGTCATCCCCACTCAAAGAATCGAGTTAGGTCAATATGGGCTAAAAGTCAAGCTAAACTGGTTAGGACCAAAAGTCAATACGAGTCAACTCAGACCAAAAGTTAAAACGAGTGGAAGATCGACCCTAGTTGGTCTAGAACGAAAGTTGACACCTCTAATAAAGAACTAATTATAAAATTTTTTTTTTTTTCTAATAAATTTCAAATTCTATTATTTTAATTATTTTTAAAATGTCTTATTAATTTTTATAAATTTCAATTTTCTTTTAATTTTCTCATCTAAATAACTTATATTATTTTACAAAATTTCAAATTCACCAAATAAATAAATTACTTTTAAATTGTTTTATCCATACATACCATTAAAAATCAGAAAGTGAGAAATCTAGATAGCAAATGTGTTTCCTTTCGTTGTATATCAACTTGGGTAAAATGGAACTGATAAAAAATAAGGAAAGTTTCTAAACACTCTCATTTCCTTTTTCATTGAAATTGCCAATCCATCACTCAGGCTTGGACTATCAGCAGGAGAAGAATTTATACATTTTAATGCCACTTTCAATAAGTTCATCCTTTCTACACCAGCACCTTGTGAAATAACAAGGACTTGCCAGAAACTCAATCCGTCCGTTCCTCTCTAGCCACCTACTTCCCCCATTTAAGCCAGATTGAATTCACTATTTTGAACTACATTTCTTGCCAGCATTCAAAGTGTAGAAAAACATTTTATTACAGTCAAACATATTTCTCAAAGAACTACTATCCCATTCGTCATCAATTGTTTGAGGGATGGAGAATTTACTCTACTTTTTATTGTCATCTTAAAAGAATTGGAGTTGCTATGTTAGTTTAGAGTTACTTTTGAGGAATTTTTTACATTGGTATAATAAATGCACCAACTATTGTTACACGTTTTTAGTAAATGACTTCTTTTTATGACCTTTTAAACCTTAAGTAGCTAAAATGTTATTCAAAAAAGGGACACGATTAAAATGTTGTGTTTTGGCTGTAAATTTTTTTTAATTATTATTTTACTCTTGACTACTTAGTCTATATACTACTGATGTTAAGAAGAAGAAAAGTTAAGCCACTATGCAAATTTGTCAAAACTATCCGTCGGTGTTCATGAATAAAGACTCCACTGACAAGAAGAAACATATTTCCATAATTGGAAGTAATATTTTTAGATAACTATACAAGAGAAAACTGAAATTCTGAACATGTATCTTCAACATAATTTTTTAAAGGTAATGAACTACATAATGTAAAATTCAATGAAAGCTCTAACTAAATATTATATTATAGCTTTTCATGAAATTACTGAGGAATGAGAACTGTAATTTTACAGGCAGAAACAGTGAACATAATCCCTACGTCTTATAATTGAACAAGTAACAATGATGTAATAATGCTTTGATTGGTATTACATGGACCCTTTAAAGGTATGATTGGGATACCATTAAACCCGCTTAAGGATCAGCATGACCAGGAATGTCATCATCACTAGATCCACTGTCTTCTTCACTGATGTCTTCCTCATCTCCACTCTCCTCACCAGCTGTAGAGTTGCTAATGTTTTCCTTCTTAGCATACCGCTCACAATACTCTGTCCCCACAAATAGCAGAGCAATGTTTATACATCTTTTTTCACCATTAAATAGCCCCCCCATTCACCAAAGCATCCTAACTTTACAAATAAATCCCAACATTAAGAAATACATGAAGCAGTCTCGGGTACAAAAAATATCATCGTGTTTAAATAATTTCCAGCCTCTGGTCAAAATATATAGTGATGAACCATTATACGGGTCCGGAGCACAAACACGGTTTTATCATTACAAACCAGAGTCCAGATGTGATTCGCACGGGAGGTTAAGCTATTCAGTCAGAAACCAATTAGTTAGGAAATTTGTATGGAAGATTACACTAAGGGTCCGTTAAGAGCATGCTAATCACAATCGTAGTTGAAATGCAATTGAATTTTGGTTTAGAATCATGATTCTTACCTTTGGATGAAGCAAAAAACAAAAGGTAAGAATTGAATTATAATTCTATTCTGACTAGAATTACATAAATTTAATAAAAAAATTGATCCCCAATTGGCGGTGGCAGTAAAAGGTGATGATGACAACAACGCGGCGAGTAAGCGGTGGTCATGGTGGCAAAAAGTAGTAACAGTGATGAAAATAGTAGTGGTACTAACAGAAATAGGAAACCAATTCCAATGTCCAATTCCCATTCTATGCACAAATCCATGCACCAAACAAACACTGGCAATCATCAGATAATAGGCATTGCAGTTGGATCACTAAAATAGGGAAACCAATATAACGTGTCTTCAATCATCAGAAAAAGTAGGACAAAACAAACAATTGCTCACCTTTAACTTTCTGGTCATATAACTTTTTATCCTTCATCATTAACGATGCTGCATCGCCATTGAGAGGATCTGAAGCATTTGGATAAAGCAGGAGTTGTGGAAGAAAAACTTCAAAGACATTTAGAAGATCTGAAAAACACAAGAAATCTTGGTCACTTAAAAGAAACAAAAAACATAACAGATTAGCCAGAAAAAGAGAGAGGACATTAATGAAGGAGGATATTCTATATTCATGTTGAATTTTCATTCAGATAACAGAAACTTCACACGATAGATACTTGAAATTTTACTATGAAAGCATATAACTGAATTACCAAACATTGGGCTCCAAGATTGGTTAATGACATCCAAGCATACAGAGCCAGATCTGCAGTTGATGAAATGTGCAAAGCAGAATCAGTCATAATCCACTAGTGCATAAACAATAGCAAGCTGTTTCAGTGACTTGATACTCCTTAGAAATATCTTGTACAAAATCCCAAAACAATGAAACATAAACAGCAGACAGAAATTATTGACATGTATCATGGAACCCAAATATGAAGGTAATAATCCATTGACCCATATTAGTGCAGAAACTACATAGAGCAGGAGAAATATTCACCCAAAAAAATAAAGATTGACTAATAGCATATGAAGTGCTCACAACTCATCGACATTAGGGTGGAATATTTTGTTCACAAAGCCAATAGAAGGGGATTTATATGGGTAAGCATCAGGAAGCTCGACACGAATTTTCCAGACACCACCTTCATAAAGACCTGCAATAATCACGTAAATGTGATAAATCAAGGAACAACCAAATAGCTTAAAGACAAGTAATTGGTCATTGTGCTCACAATCGCATTTAAAGATAAAGAAACCCGTGTCAAGCTAGAAGATGAAGTATGACAAGCAAATATTATGTGGAAAGTTGTGTTGATAGAAATAAAGCAGCTTCTCATCAAACTCTTTTTGTCATCCATTTTTTGTCTTGAGAAAGGAAAAAAAAGGGAAATATTTATTTTTTAAAAATTGAGTGGTAAGTAATTCTTTGTACACATTTACAGTTTCATCAAACAAAAGTGTAGGTTAACCAAAGAATTTTGACAGTACTTTCTTTTGGACCATGAAACTCAACATTGAATTCACTAAGTCCATCGTTTATCGTCTCCACTGTATAATCACTCATCATCCTGAAAAGAAGTAAGGAATATTTGAGAAATATGACTACAAAAAAAAATTGCTGCGAGTAATCAAGCATACATGACCATGTGGATAAAATGCCAAGAGCAATAGTCTTGGAATTTCCGTTCATCCAACAGATATAAGGAACAGTCATCAACATGAATTTACAAATTAATACATGCATACCCTTTCTAATTCTAGACTGATGATAGTATATTAGCATCATTTGACACCATTTGGATAAACTTTTAACAAGTACTTCTAGCAGAAAAAGAAAAACAGAGAGAGAGGAAGAGAAAATGAATGGAATTTCTCTCCTAAGTTAAAATTAACTTCACATATGTCAACTTTTACAGAAATGGGGGTATATTTACCTTTTTTCCTCCTACAATTGTTCGTTGGAAAGTTTACTCATACTAGGCTTTTGCGACTTTGTTTTTTTGGGTCCTAATAGAAATGCACATACTTCATAAGCCTCACTAATTATGCAATGCATTTGAAGCATATAAAAGACACTTGATATTGTTGTACGGCACAGGTTACTAAATTAGATGAAGCACATATGCCTTCATTATCAATTTCAACCATGTATTCCATACATAAATGCAGCATATAATTTAAACTTTGTCTACACTCTGTGATCATGTTCCTGTAACCATATCTACCAGTTCATTTGACAACAGCCTATAAGTACCAAGTCGCACCACATAATGCTACAGCATCCTTCAGTGTAACAACTTCTATTTAGGTAACAAAAATATGCATAAATGATAATGCTACCAACATATCATCGTTACTTAGTCAAAGACCTATATTTACTCATTACAGGACCAACAAAGTTGCACTATTTACGCGATGTCAAGAATAACAAGTATCGTATGTTATTAAGACATTTAATTTTTGGGAGGAAGAAAAGGAAAGTAGAGGGAACGGGATCGATTTATAATGAGTTTACTTGACAAAGAACTACATGGTTGCGGTTCAATATAAACCATTTACAAAAAATGTTCCTCTGAAAAATAAAATCATAAAAAAAGCAGTGGTTTAGTTCCCTACCACAGGGAAATAAGATGGTATGACACAAGAAGAGGCACCATGAGGAAAACATAAACTCCCAACAGACCAAGACTAAGTAAGAATGTTCTTTTTCGCTTCTTTTTAATTTCCTCAATTGTTCTTAGTAATTTGCAGATCCCTATTCCCACTAAAAAGGGTGAAGTTTATGTTATGAATACAAATCAGCTTATGCTAAAACGTAATGTGATGGAGAAAATCATAAGCAATTTTTTTCTTTTTAATTTAGATGTTGGATTCTATGCTTGGCATATCATGCTATGATGAATTTGATTGTCACTTCCAGGTGATTTTTCATGACAGAAACAGCCAATTCATAATCCTTCCTTCTATCATGAATGTTAATAAATGGGTAAAACAAATTTCCTATTAAGTATTGCATTTCTAAACTTAACTCCAATGTCTACTTTTTATCACTTAACCCTCTTGTTTGACTGCAACTAAAGCAGTTTTCCAAAATTCACATTAGGCCCCTTCAAATCTGGTTTTCCAGCGTCTTGTTAGCTTCTTGCCGATCAACTAAGAGTTATTTTAACTTGAAAACAAAACTACACGGCATTTAGTGATTAACAAAAACACAAATTATGGTAAGTTAGGAAAGGCCTGTACTTCAACGGATTTGGACAAATTTTAATCCTTTATAAATCTTACAAATTATTATATATAATGGGTGTTTCATTTCAACAAAGTAGTCCAGGTCCTTCTGTGTAATTGAGCTTTAGATTTTAAAGGGGCTTCTCTTTAAGCCAAATAAAACTTACTCAAATCCACCCACATTATGAACGTGGTTTCAAGATAAAATGATACCTCGAGAAAATAACCTACAATGTGCCAAATGTGCTTACTCATCACGTCATACTAACAGTCAAAACAAACTAACCATTATATATTTCAAAGAATTTGACATATACTGCTAGCCACCTACTTCGAGAAAAAATATACAATAAACAATTCAAACAGTTTAAAATAATGTAACCATAAACACTCAATAAAACAGTCCACTTACAATTTCATAACATCCATTTCTCTTCTCTTGCTTGGAGATGACATTTTGATTATACAGATCACTTATTTTAACCTGCTACAGATACAATAAAAAAAGTTTAATATCTGCCAAATGTACATATTTGTTCTCATCTCCACCAAATCAGAAGATACAAAAACAAAACCCAATTTCGATTGCAGTCCATATAAGCTCAATTCATTTGTGTTAAATTTAAAATAGGATAAGGAACTTGATGTATCCCAATATGTTTCTGGTAGTGTCCTACATATCAAACCAAAACATAATTTTGCCAACAAAAGATTCATCATAAGCTGATAAACGATGCAGATAAATGATACAGAGAAGCAGAAAACCCAAGTATAAGAAACTTTGTAATTGTCTTGATGCTGTTGGAGATCTCAAGTTAACTAAAGATAAGGCTAATCTACAATATGTACATAAAGAAGTATGTACATAAATGCAAAAATCAAGATCAAGAAGATTCATATTGATCTATAAAATGAAGCCACATCCGTAAAGAAAAACACCATATATCATACAAAGATAATACTAAACGTGAAGGAGATTATTGAAGATTTTACACCCTATACCATATAAAGATAATACTCAGAGTGAAGGAGGTGTATTCAAGATTCTGGATTATATAAATAGGAATCCTCACCTTGCGGTTCTGTGAGGTTAAACTCACTTCTTAATAGATATTGATCCACAAAAAGAAGCCAAATATGTGAAGAAAGAGACCCTATATCATATGAAGATAGTACAGATTCGAAGAAATTATCTTTTTTAATGAATGTTCAAAATATCATTCGACATCAGAAATTAATTCCATTCACTTACTCTCTTTCGACCTAAAAACTACCTCTCGATTTGGGCCATTTTATAAGAATATAAAATAAAGCAATTAACGTAGTTGACAATTTAGAGATGGTCTTTTAGAAAGAACCAAGAGAGACTTCGAAAAAGAGAGGCTGTATATATGAAGGGAAACAACTTGATTAGGATACATCAATGCGTTTCATTGCATGTCTGATATAGATTTTTAGAGAAATGGTTAGTTTTCAAGTTCTCTATATCACTTGAAAGAATAAGCAATTATTCTTCCTAAAGAAAAGCACAATAGTCATGGATCAAACAGAAAAGGACAAAGTGGACAAGGAAAATTAAACACAAACATAGACATAGTTGTTTAGGTATATACTACACAGCTCTGTTCATCACAGGGCATACATGTAGAACTTTACACTACAGGCAAAGTTACACCAAATTCTTACTCAGTAAAGAGTAATCCTTCAACTACGATGAAGGCAACAAAAAAACCTCTAATTTCAGAAGGACAGGAGAATACTTAAGCTGGTGAAAAATCCCAACCCAATTAGACAACATTACCACCCTTCCAAGTATTGAAGCACAAGGCTACCAGGTCCAAAGGAGAACACCAAGCAACAGTGACTAATGCAAGGGTCTGATGAATGTGCAGGAATAAGCTATACAAAGTGCGTGATACACAATGTGGCACAAGTGCACGCTTCATTTGGCAGGAAGTGCAAATACATGAAAGTCCAAATCTTTTGCAAACGACTGCGTCCATTTCAAAGAAAGGCAAATACCCAAAATTCCTTGTCTTACTTCGATAAACTCCCTAGCCAGCAATTCGGCAACGGAAGGCAAAAATGAGAAAAGGCATATTTGCGTCAATTGAATAAAGCGATACCGACAAAGAAGGTTACAAAAGAAGTATTCTAGATTCCGGTAGAAAGATCTATGGCTGACCCATTTAACCAAAGATAGAGGAAAAACAATGCGTGAACTGCTATTGCTAAGCATGCTTGAATTAGTGCAAAATCAAAGGGAAGAGAGGATAAGAGAGGAAAAGCTGATTGGCATAAAAGAAGTGAAACTATAATTTGGGGGAAATGATGGCTTGCCTGAAACCCTTGTAGCGTTTTGGTGATGGCGTTGTGATCAGAGAGTAATTGAAAAGAAGAGAATTGAGAAAGGAAATGAGGAGGAACACATATATAGGGAGTGGGTGGGTGTGAGGGAGATAGAATGTCGACGTGGCACATAACACGTGTTATATGAAGGTTCGGCAATGTGGCAATTATGTTTCACCATTTTTCTAGTAAGTGCAATTCCTATTAATTACCTAGCTAATTCCAATTTATTACTCTAGGAGCTACAATCACCACTTCAACTGCATTTATTATTAATTTAACATGCTATGCTCAATTTTTCTAACTATGTTACTCTCATTTTTATTCATATATAACTCTCGTCTTGTTGGAAATCACAAATTTTCGTAAAAGTAGATTTTATTTATGACTTTTATTCATGTCCTTAATTAATAATAAATAATGTATTAAATAGTATAATCATTATTTTTCTATTATATATATATATATGACAGGTGAAAAGATATTAATTTTAATAAATATTTATTCTAATTTAAATGTGAATTTTTAAGTATATTTCAACCACCTTATAATGAGAAAATTTAAACTAAAAATCGAGTTTTTTTTTTATAACATTTAAATTCATTAGTAAATATTTTTTAAACATATATATAGTTATAAAATATGTTAGAAATCTAAGTGTGAGTCTAGGTTTCATGTTGAGTAAATATAAGAAAATAGAGCACCATATAAGAACAAAGACCTCAAACTCATTGTTTTAAGGTTTTGAGTTGAGAGTGCTGTCGATATCTTATATGGTTGAACTCAGGTCTCATTAGCATTGTATCTCTCCAATAAACATTCTCCATCCTTAAACCTAACAAGTCGTATCAGAGTCGATGTCTAGTCTTGGTGACCGGCTAAGACGAATACAATAAGAGAGTGGAGCACTATAAGAGGTTTGAGTTGAGAGTAGTGTCAATGTCTTATGTCTTATGTGATTGAGCTCATATCTCACTAGTATCGCATCTTCCCATTAAACCCCCTCTCTCTTTAGACCTAACAAAATAAAAAAATAATGTTTTCATAAATATTATAAGTTTTGATGCACAATGGATGGATAAAATGAACTAAATTTAACTCAACTATGAAAAATTATATTGAATAGAAATGTAGTTTGAAGAAACTAAACTAATGACAAATAATTTGTGTAAACTAAAATGAATTGCTTTTAGGGTGATTGTACAACTCCCAATGGTTTTATAAGTAGTAATGTTTTACATAGATATGTCTAATAAAGCTAAGTATTTATAAATAGTTAGTTAATAAAACATGTACTCTATAAATTATTAAAATTAAAAAGTTTAAATTTATTAAATGTGGCAGTTTTAGTAAAAAAGAAGAAGCATAATTTCACATATTTATTTTGAAAAAAAAAACAGTTTAAATTAAATTTGAACTGAATAAAGTAATACCTAAAAGAAACTATAGAAGATCACTTATCATCAAAAATAGATAGATTAGTTAATTGTCACAACCCTTAAGTTTTTTTAATCTGCTTCAATATTAACTTTCATACTTCATTTTCGACCGATTTAATTTTAAATTGCGTATCATATTATTTTTAAAATTTTATCAGCATAATTTAGTTTTAAAAGTTCAATTTTCTAAGAACCGAGTTTTTAAAAATAAAACTAAGAAACATTTCAGTTCATTTAAAAAACATAATTGAAATATTATAGCTGAATTTAGTGCAATTCATTACTAGTTCAATTGAATAGTTTTTTTAACACACAAAACGTGATATACCTTATAAAATTTGAATGCCTATTATATGGAAGATCATTTCAATAATTATGAGATATTTATATACTATAAGATAATAACATTTTCAATTTGATAATGTAATTAACCAAAAATGATAAAAGTTATTTTTTTTTATAAATTTGTCTTTTGCTTGAAAGTATATATATATATATATATATATATATATATATATATATATATATATATATATATATATTTCCTTCATGTGAGTGTTGTGAATAATTCACATAGATTAAGAAAATTTATTAGCATCATTTGATTGTATTAAATTTATTTTAAAAATCTATTAGAAAAGATGGTTAAAAAGTGTCGCAATATTTGAGTAGGTACTAACACACCCATGTAGTTGTTTGAGATATTTTTCTCTCAAATGCAATAACTAATGAAATAAAAATATGAGACACAGAAGAAAAAGTTGAACGATTAGTCCATCCGTTGACAGTTAGATATAGTATTTAAACAATGAAAAATGCAGATCAAATATTCAAAAAATTATATCTTTTTTTTTTTCAGTCTATATATCAGTTTTATTTTGAAAGGGAGTATGACCTTCTTCATCTTCTTCATTCAAAGCAAGACTTTGACGAGATCTGTCATCACTTCTTCAACGTTGCGCCAACAAGATCGAGAGAAAAAAATTGAAATAAGATTTAAACTGAAACTACTCAATCTTAGATAGTTTTGTTAATCATACAACAAAAACGAAAGACGCGTATTTTAATTAATAAAATAAAAAACATCATGATGAAATGAAAATACGGAAGTAATTATTTTTGTGTATACCACGTAAAATAAGATTTATACCTTCAAATCCCATATCTTGTAGCATATTTATTTTCATTTTTCGTTAATTTTGTACTTAAAAAATACATATTTGCAATTTTATGATTGAAATTACATTGAAAATTACAATGCAATGAAGTAGTTTCTCTACTTTCATTTGCATATTAAAGAGGTGAAAAAATAGGAAATAAAAGTCGTTCAATTGAAATAAAAAAGAAAGACAAATAAAATTAGATGAAACTCGCTGTGTTTTTTGTATTAGTATTGGTGAGACCGGCTGCTTTTAAAAACGTATTTCCATAAACCAGTTTCTTTCTCCATCTCCATACATTTTTCTTTTTCATTTTTGTTTAGATTACACAATTCAAAGTCACTTTTTAATTGTTTAACATAAAAACTACTTTTTGTTTCTCAAAAAAACTTAGGAATTACACAAATCAAAGTCCAGAAATATCTTTTGAATTATACAATAAAAAGTCAAATAAATCCTGAACTGTACAACCCGAAAAAGACTAAAAAAAAATATGAATGCAGGAAGAAAATTATGGAGGAGCTGATTATATATAACCATAACGATTAATAATCTTGTGGCAGTCTGTTTCTCCGGAAAGGAACGATTAATCGAGTGTTTATTTTATTATAATCTATATATTAAAAAAGTACATTGGGGTGAACTCAATCGTTGTGTTCTGATAAAACTTTAAAATGTTTGGCAAGGGTTTTGGTCCTCAAATGACCAAATAAGATATCACATGAATATAACTAAAACCAACAAGGAACCACACAGTTACAAAGTTCAACTTTTGCTCCCGGCCACTATAAATTTAACTCGATCGCCATGGATTTTCTCCATAATAAAAGGCAGTTCCAACCATGAGCGCTACTGTAGCACCTTGAACAACCACACGAGCCCTCATTAACTTCTGACCTAACTGAGAATTACCTTGTCTAAAACTGATCAAGCCAGCTGTGAGAACACCAGCAGTAACAAGTGCACCTGATATTAACACAAAAAATTTAACTAACATAAGTTGAATCACCAGGACAAGACAGTCATACAAAGAATAAGCTCCAACCAGCGCCAAACAGAAACACAAACATCAATACACCCCAGATTACAATTTAAATTTGAAATCATCAAATTCCTTGTTTCTTCCTTCGGAAACGCAAACATATAATTTTATCTGCATATTCGCATGCAGAGTGAAAGAGGATTTGTTACAAAGGGAGGCCCTGAATGCTACCATTATGCATCCCATGTTCTTCACATTTTGTCAGTCTTTAAAAACAACTCTTTTCCCACTATAAAAGTGAATTCTAAGCTCAAAGTTACAGGAATCAAACACCCAAAATTAGTTGATTCAATTCAAGCATTGCACATAAAGTTCAGAACCAAGGTAAATTTCTTCCATTAACATATAAATCTTCGTGAAGTAATGGCAAGGTAATCTAAATACTGGTAACAGACATATAAGCAGATTCGGCACATCAAGAAACCAATTAAATAAGTAATTCTTAGGTTTTCAAATTATGCCTCACACATACGGCCGTGCAAATTATAATAATAAATCTATAAACTTTGATTTTTTTTCTCATACCCTCCAACTTAAGACCATACCAGTAGCGTATCACTCACATTTTGTCTTTACCCTCTTTTGTTACCGCAGTCCCAAGTCCATACAACAACCCTAGATCATACCACTTTTCCTTCCAAACATGGAAGATAGGCCCCTAATAAAGTCATATACAACAATTTCTCACTCCCCAAGTCCATCCAATATCTATCTAAAACAACAAATAGTTTCCCTAATTATAAACCCTCTGAACCTTTCTCTACATCAATCTCCTTCCAGTGAAAAAAAGGACGGAAAGAAATATTGACGAATGAAAGACGAAACGAATAATAAATGAATATAACAAATGAAAGATGCAGATTATTGCATTTGAAAGCGTAAAATTGAAATGGAGAGGTTTTTACCAATGGGGACAAAAGGGTTCCGGACTCGCTTCTTCCCTTGTTCGAGAAAATCTTCAGACATGTTGAGAAGAAAGGAAATCGAAGTGAAAATTGAGCCCTAATTGAAGAAACAGGAAGAAGGTAGATGACACCGAATCAATGAATATATGGAGATGAATCGTGACCTTGGGGTGTGCTTGGACAAAACAAAGCCACATAGCATTTTATTTATTTAGGAATACTCCCTTATTTATTTTATTTTATTTTACTCGCTTTATAAAAATCATTTTAAATTTTTGCTTTACAAACTGTGATCGTTGCATGTTACATAACCGATAAATATATTAACATTAATACTACTAAAAGTAATATTCTTAATAATATTTAACTCTACAATTATTAATGTATTGTACAGTCCATTGGTGCATTGGCCTAAATGACCAAACTCAAGCGACCACATGCCGCTAGTTATGGATAGACCTTATAATAAAGTTGAAGACAACTGACCCATCGATCGGACGAATTAAACACATTTAATCATTCAAAGTTACTCATCTATAAAAGATAACTCGTCAGACCGTGTGACCATCGGTCGATTAAGCAGAAATCCTGGATCAACTAGCCATATTAATTAAAATAAAACAAGTTAGTAATCTCAATTAAGGGATCATTGGGCCGTGATTAAGGAGCCCTAATTATAGACCCACACCGGAAACTATAAATAGGGACCAAAGTTAGGTTGGTGAGAATATTTAATTCACATTTATTGTAACAGTTATAACTATCAACCGATCAGCCTTAAAACTTGGTCCCTACACCCGAAACAATTAATAATATCATAGAAATGAGTATTGAGTGGTATTTTTGAAAAGAAAAATAGTAAGAGTAAATTAAGAAAGTGGTAGGATTATTTTGGACAAAATACAAAATGGGTTGTTTGAAATGATAAAAATTTAACAAAATGGACATCTATCAATATTTAAGGATGAATATATGAGTTTCAACGATACTAAATTTGTATATATTGTTAGTAGAGTTTCATATAGTATTATTAGTATATTAGAAAAAATAGTATCAATAGATTTTCTTATATTGTTAGCAGATAGTGAAAAATAAAAGTTATTTTTTGTAATTATTATTAAAATAAGGATTAAATAAGTTTTTAATTTTAAATTTAAACATAAAAATATATTTGAGTTTTTAAATTTTAAATAATTTTAACAGTAATCTAAAATTGTTATTTATTTAATTTCAAAGTGTGAAAATCAAAATATTTTAAAATTAAAAAAAATCAATTTTGAATTTAAATTTAAGAATTAAAAAACATATTTAATCCTTAAAATAAAAAGATATTATTAAATTTATAAACAATATAATTAAAAAAAGTTATAAATGATAAAAAGATAAAATTATTTATATTAATAAAAATAAAATTGGTAATATAAACAAAATAAACAATTATTGAACAATTCCAAAATCAATTATTGAACTATTACCAAAAACAGTTATTAATATTTTTTTATAATAATTTCTCTGGAAATTGTTATTTATTCTCTCTAAATCAATGTCACTTCTTCTATCCACCTTTGCAAACAAATAATTAGAAAATAATAAATATATAATTAATTATTTAGAAGTAATATGGTATGGTAAAATTGATAAAAACAGCTGCTAGTGACAAACTATTTTATTAGAAAATAAATTAATTGTAAACTAGTTAGTAAATATACAATTATATACTTATATAGATTTTTTTATTCATAAAAAACTTGCATTTTTTAAATAATAATAATAATAACAATATATTGTTATATAATTATAATTTTAGAATCTTTAAAATAATATTTTTTATTAATATTTTTAATACTTTTATTTATTTTACTAAAGATTGTATTATTTTATTCATTCTAACGATTATCAATCAATTTTTATTTATTTTCTTTTATTATTTTCTTTTATTTTATTTCACAATTTAAACTAATATTAAAAGAAAATTATTTTTACAATTTCGCTATGTTTAGTTTTCATGTAATCAATCAAACATTCATTACTTCAAATATATGATGGTAAATATTTTTTTAATGTAAATTTCATAAAAAAAAAATAACCCGACAAATATTAAATATAATGCATTGATTATTTATTTTGATAAAATTGAAATTTCTAATAATAGATAAAAGAAATTAAAAAATAATAAAATATATTAAAATATAAAATATAATAGTACAAGAAAATTAAGTAAGTTACAAGTAAAAAGTTAATTAAAATACTTTGTAATTTACAAGTTGGAAGTTCTTAAAATAGACTATTTTAAAATACTTATCAAATTTTTTTTGTAGAATTAGTCATGTTCACTGTTAACCTGTCAAACATATGTTAGATTGGTCCAATAACCTAATATAAAAAACAATTGAAAATTTTAATTTGCCTACCAAAAGACAAAATTGTGAATTTTATTTTTTAAATTTCTTTAAATATATATATATATATTTAAATATATTTAATTATATAAATATTTTTTTGAATATATTTAATTATATAAATATTATTTAAATTTTTAATTTAGTAAATTAACATCATTATTTTCTTTACTTGTTAACTTTTTAAAATATTTAAATATTAATAATTTAAATTATAATGTTATTATAAATTTTAAAAATAATATAATGTAAAATATTAACTTTTAAAAGAATTTTAATTTTAATTTTTAATTAAAAAAACAAGAAGTTAATGTATCCTCTCGTCCATCAATTTGTCGGTTTAACGATGGACGAACTTTATAGATAGCTTTAAAATGGAATAAAATGTTATATGCATTGAATTTGTAAAGGAAGAAATATTATTATTGTATATTTTTCAACTAGAGAAAGTGACAATTTTGTATCTCTACAAAGATTGGAAAAAAGTATACCTCATTCTTTTATTTTATATATTAATTAGCCAATATCTGATCTATTATAACTGTTTTTTTCTTCCCCCACGAAAAAACACTTTATACCCACCTCTGTTGAATTTGTGATTTTACTATGTGGCTCATGAATAATTGAGATAAGAAAAAGAATAAGTAAAAGCTATAAAATATGAGATATTTTCATGATACCACCTACTAGAAGACTTGCAGAAATTTACCCTTCCACTTACATTTTTGGTGCATAGTTTTTCTTTATGAACTAAGAGTCATTCTAATCATCATTTGGTAAAATAATAGTACTTTCTAATTAATATCTAGTTTTAAATTTATAGGTTGATTTTTAAAATGATAGATATTTTTTTATATGATTTTTTTTAAAAATAATTTCACAAACTCAATAAATATGCTAAATGAAGAGTTAGATAAATGTGATAGTCAATTATTAACTAATTAACTTGTGAGTATAAACTAGGGAAAATATAACTAATAGTACTTCGTACAACGAAAACATTGATTATTTTAATAGAAATTAGAAATGTTAAAACTAAAATTGATATTTTAGTTGTGTAAGATTAAAACGTTTTAAATTCATTATAATATTTAATATCAGTAAAAATATTTAAAAAATTATTTTATAATATAAAAACAAAATTTTATAAATTTGAGAATTAAAATAAACGATTATTAAATCTTATGTATCAAAAATGCAGATGTAAATATATATATATATATATATATATATATATATATATATATATATATATATATATATATATCTATATATATAAATATATATAAAGGGGATTCCCCTTTTTGTGTCCACTTTTCAAAATATCGATTTTACCCTTTAAATATAACAATTTTTTAAATTTTTTAAAATTAACCGTTACTTTTACAAAAATTTTATAAAATCATATGTCTCTGCTTCTTCTTTATTTATTAATGATTATTCTTTTATCTGTTCTGATATATTTCACTTTATTTTTAATAAATATAATTCTAATATATATATATATATATATATATATATTAACTTAATAACATTATAATATTATCACCTACTAATATAATGTCACGTATATTTAAAAAATACATACACACAGGCGCGATAGCGCCTGTGTTACGCTAGTATATATATATATATATCACTGTAATTACTATTTTACAATATTAAATTAGGTGATACTGACTAATTATATACACTACTTTTAGATGCAGACATCCAACTAAGAATCTACCACGGTTTATGTTTTAGGTTTTTATTTTGTTGTATAACACACATTACACATTAGTAAAGTTATGGTAACTATTATTCATCATTAACTGAAATTATACATACTAGAAGAAAGAATCACCCCTTTATCTATGTTTTTTTTTTTAATAAATAAAAACTTGAATAGTAACATCTCAATTTTAAAAACTTAAAAACTTAACATAATATAATTTTTCACTCTAGTATAACATGAATAGGTAATCTAGTATAAATTATATTAATACAGTTTTATAAACAATATGACTATAATAATATAATATTTATACAAATAAAAAATCAAACATAGCTTTATACATAGGCTAACCACTATATACTATAATAGCTCTCCATTATCATACTCCACAAGTGCAACAAAAACATGCAACCACATACGCTCCTACCAAACAAGTGATCTTCACAAAAGAAAGATACATAACACAATATGATGAAGGATTGACCCCAACCAAGGATGGAGACAAATGCTTAAGAAGACTAAGCATGTTTAGAAAGGAAGTTCACTAATCCTTCATCCCTTTCATTTGTGTTTGCTATTTTTGATTCCCTAAGTTG
>Ga0214544_1006304_pt1 | contig 22002 bp, 9 predicted proteins | sample CNSS3metaG_FD_160074 | JGI IMG/M metagenome (GOLD analysis project Ga0214544, IMG submission 160074) | Root nodule microbial communities from cowpea collected in UCLA plant growth center, Los Angeles, California, USA - CNSS3 | ecosystem: Host-associated > Plants > Roots > Nodule | place: USA...
TGGGCTGGGCCTTGACTTGGGTCCTAGCTTGGGCCCTGGTTTGGGCCATGAGTGGGCCTGGTCCTAAACAGGTCTTAGAGGTTTATTGGAGTATTGATGTTGACCAACTTTCTAGATAGGTAGTCGGTCGAGACCGACTACCTGCCTAGATGGCTGGTGCTGATGGCACTCGAGTACTGGTTAGTATGCGGTTTTGATATGTGTGCTATTTACTTGATTGAGTTTGGTTAGGTACAGTACAAGTAATATACTTCATAAATAAATAAACAGAAACTTCAAATGAATGTTTTCAAAATTAGAATAACTAAAGAACAACAAAACATATTGTAACTAGCATGATAGTGTAGTTGACAAAAAAAATAATATCAACACATTCAGATTCAGCTAGCAACATATAACGATGTTTAGAAATAAACAGACAACAAAAGATAAATACTATATGTATGTAACCTGAAATATATTTTTACGAATAATTGATTGATAAAATTGAAATGTAAACAAATGCTGAAAGACTAAAATCTTGTAAAACAAAATACAAATACAACATACTTCCTTTGATGTAGCTAGCATGATTATGGTGTTGATAATAGAAAATAATATCAACATAGTTTGACTTTGCTAGCAAATTGTCAATGCAAAAATAATTAGGGATTCTTGTTGAGCAATAAGTAATATAGTTCATAGATAAATAAACAGAAACTTCAAGTAAATGTTTTCAAAATTATAACAACTTAAGAACAACAAAACATATTGGTCATGAGTATCAGCAAATGTTTTCCAAAAAAATAACATAACCAAGATAAAAACACAAATAAGTCTAGTATAATTTTCATATTGAAGTAACATAATTCACTTTTCAATCTTGATGTTCTTCTTCAACATCTTCACCGGGATCTTCTTGTTTTCTTGAACCACAGATCGATTTTGCCTTTTAATTGTCAGGACACGTGCTTTGGTAGCCAAATCAAAGCTAAGATTCTCCAGATGAGATGATTCTTTTTGGGTTAACTCATCATTTTCAACATCAATTACTGGTTTATTGACCAACGCTTCCTCTCTAGAAACAGGGCTTGATCTTATAGTGTTCAAATGATCACTTAGAGTCTCAACATCATTTGATTCTTCAATGAATTTGATCAGCAAATCCTAAAAATAAACTTGAAAAATTTAGCATATAAAAAGTTTTAGAAAAAGAAGTATAGTTGTAATCTTAACATACCTCTGCAATGGTATTAGATGCCATCTCATTTATAATCTGCTTAAGTTTACTTTCTTCTTCATTTCCAGAGTATACATCCTAACAAATATATTCAAGTACAAAAAGAGTAAAATTAAAATTACATATATGAAAAGACCTAAACAGAATTAAATCAGATCTTACCAAAGACTTAACTTCAACATCACTAAAGCTTTCAATGATTTTTTCATCCATGCAGACTTTTTTAACTCTGAATGATTGCTCAAATTTGCTATTATAATCATTCTTGCACTCAACTTTGAACAGATAGGTCTTATCAATGAGGACTTCAAACTCTTTAGGCAAGTTACCAGCAGTAGTGTACTATGAAAAGAAGTAGAAATGCAGATGATTGAACTTAATGAAAAAGAATTTGATCATGATTTATTTCACTATATAGGATACTTAACCTTGTCTTGTAAGTCAAGAATATCAGAGCATGATTTCTTCAACATTGCACTTGCATCACGATCAAATACAACAAAAGTTGTAGAATCAGTAGCATCAATTACACGAAGTCTAAGTTTAAACCTAAAAAAAAAATTGGAACATTATTCATTTATTCAAATTTGTCTATTAGCAAAATTATTAAAATTAGAAAAATAAGAATTATGAAGATTAATAATATTACCTAGGTGTAACCTTAATGACATGTTTGTTACATTTTTCACAAAAAAAACATTTTGGAATCAGGATACACAGCTTTGTTGCAGATACATGTTGTGTACCACCAATCATCATGATCTAGAACATGTTTGATAGTACCCTTCAATGCAAAAGTACTTTCCTGGAACATAAATAATGCAATAATATAAAGCATAGTATTCAAACTAAACAATTTAAATGAAAGATAGAGGAAAAGAATTCAACCTATTTAAAATCTTTTAGACCTTCAATTGAGCATCTAGGATGCAGTTTAATGAAATCTTCTTCTAAGCTAACTTTTGAAGACTGACCAAGTTGGGTAAGAGGTTGAGAAGGAGATTCAGTACTATCCCACATCCTACAAAAAAAAAAACATGCAAATTAAACGAAAATAAAAAACTGCAAAATGTACTTACATTTTTTTCAACTTCGTAGCATTTTCACCATCACAGTTAAAAATTATCCTCGTATAATTCATACAGTTTTGAATAGAAACTTTATCTATAAAATATATAAAGATGTCAAACACTTTTTAAAAAATTACTACAATTGTACAAAATGTCAAAAAGTTAGTTACCTTGGAAGATCTTCACTTTGCAATAATGTAAAGCAATGATAACATATTGATCCTCTCCAGAGGCAAGAAATGCATTTAACATATCAACATATTGACCAAATAAAGTACACTCTAGTCGATAACTATTGCATGATGTAAAATTTTGTTAGATAAGACTAATATTAAACATCAAATAAAAGAAGAACAATCCTCTTACCCATCAGATTCAATAAGGATGACATTCATCTTGGTCTTCTTACCACCTTTCTCAAACTCTCTCTTTGTTCCAACACCAGTAAACATTCCAATGACATCTACAGAAAAATAAAACAATAAAAAAAACATGAATAAAAATTTAAACGCAAAGAAGAAAAAAAATATATACTTACTAACTAAGTAATCTGTGTCAAAACCAAGTGCTTTGACGGTTGAAAAAGGGGTGTATGCAGTACTAATTTTGGGAACTAAGGTAGATTCTACCAAATTGACCTTGGTTCCAAATTGGAAGTTGATCTTATAGACGTGATTTGTAGTTCTATAAGAACCACCATTACATGAAACACTAAAAGACTTAATGGAGTAAACCTTGTCCTCTTTTATTTCAAATTGAAATTTGCATATCAGTGTGCGTCTAACAGACGCATGGATTAGGACACCCTGCACAAATAGTTTCATATATCACATTATAATATAACATGGAAACTAAAAAAATAAAGAAAAGTAACAAAATGACGGACGTTTATAGTATGGTGTAGTATATCATATATCTTTGTCTTGAAGAACAATCTCCATGGAAAATGGAGATTTTCCTTTTGTGTAATCTTCAACAAACCATAACCTTACCACTCTTGCAACAACATTTCAGCTTCCTTCTTCAGGTTCAGTTCTTGTAATGACTGGGTTTGTTTTTGCAAAGCAGACATGGTGTAAGAAAAATGGAAAATTAGACAATAGTGAAGAAAGGAAGGTGTGGATAGATGTATTTGTAGAGAACATAAAAAAATAAGAATAGTCTGATGTATTTGTAGAGATAATACATCAAAACTAAAACCGTACGCATGCTGTGGTTTTGGTTACACAAATTCAGTAAAAATTGGGAAAACCAACTGTCAAACATATGAAGAGGACAAAAGAAAGCAAAATAACTTTTTTGAAATGCCTACTATGGTTCATTCAAACAAAACCCATACGCATACTCTGGTTTTGGTTTCCCAAAGTGAGTAAAATGTGGGAAAAGCAACTGGTCAAACATATCAAGACCAGAGAAAAAAACAAAAGCTCGTTTTCACACGGCTCAATGTTATGGAATAAAAGGAAAATATGGTAGAGAGCAAAAGAAAAATAAAAGTTGCAGGACATTTAAAAGGAAATAAAGATATTGTTTGAAGGTTTGAATAAAAGGAAATATGAAGACAACAAAGAAGAAAAAGGAAAGAAGAAAAACAAAAGTATGAAGAGATCAGAAAGCTGAAAAAGGAAAGAAGTAACATGATGCAATCATGTAGCTGCATCGAAGATAAAGGAAAGAAAAGACCTGATGTTAATTAACTGAGGACTCCAACATAAAATATGGGTAAACCTGCATAAAAATAAATCCATCATAAGGTTACAAATAAATTATAAGGTTGAATAAAATAATTAAAAGATATCTAATTTGTTTTAACAAAATTAAAATGATATTATTGATAATGGAATACTGGCCTGAAAATGGGTAATGGAATAATCGTCTGAAAATGGATAATGGAATTCTATGTAACATAATTTAAAAATATAAATGTTCCAACTTCATATCAATGCATTTTTCAAAACTTCTACATCATTAGTTCTCATATACAATCCCATGGACAACAACTTTGGTTATGGCTTTGAGATCCTCAAGACAAAGCATGAGCAAAGCAGTTGGCCCATCTTTTTTGCATAAAATTGCAACCGGCATTGTATCTTTTGCATAAAAAACATTACTTCCTCTGCATTGAATTCCAACACTACCTGAGAAAACAAATCCACCTTGGGTTCCAATCAAGAAAACTGAGCAAGTCCTTTTAAAAAAATCAGAAAAAAAAAACAGAAATCAAACATATAAAATTGTGTCGATTTAAGTGCATAACCTAGATTTCCTCTCATACAGTTAAAAACTAATTAAAAATTAATACCACTACATCTGATACAATACAATAACATCAACAACCACTAACAATAAAAGATGAACATAATGAATTGAAACAAAATTAAAATGATATCAATGCATATCAAAATTAAAAAGAATAATCACTGTTCCAACTTCAACTCAATGCATTTTAACAGAACTCAATGAGTTCAAATGAGTTCCAACTTCAAACTAAACTCATGACTGTCATTTTGAGACATCCTGTATATAAATCTCCAAAACCTACAAAATAGGTAATCACTAAAAATGTGAAATAATTCTGTAAAAACAAATAAATTATCATGTAAAAAAATAAAAAATGACCAAGTAGTGGTCGAATATGATGGAAAATAGAAAAAGCTAGAAATAAACCCTAAAAATTGTGAAATCATCCGGTAAAAACAAATAAATTATCATGTAGTGGTCGAATATGAGAAAAAACAACAAAAACTTAAGAAGTAGTGGTCGAATATGATGGAAAACAGAAAAAGATACAAATAAACCATAAAAACCAAAACCAAAACCTGATCGGAGATGATAGAAAAAACATAAAGGGTAAACGGTGAAGGCAAAACCAAAACCTAATCGGAGAAACCCTAAAAAATGTGAAATCAGCCTGTAAAAACAAAGAAATTATCATGGAAACATAAAACAACAAAAAATTACGAAGTAGTGGTCGAATATGATGGAAAACAGAAAAAGATACAAATAAACGATAAAAACAAAAACCAAAACCTAATCAGAGATGATCAGAGAGGATAGAAAAAACATAAAGGGTAAACGGTGAAGGCAAAACCAAAACCTGATCAGAGAAACCCTAAAAAATGTGAAATCAGCCTATAAAAACAAAGAAATTATCATGGAAACATAAAACAACAAAAACTTACGAAGTAGTGGTCGAATATGATGGAAAATAGAAAAAGAAACAAATAAACCATAAAAACCAAAAGAAAACCTGATCGGAGATGATAGAAAAAACATAAAGGGTAAACAGTGAAGGCAAAACCAAAACCTGATAGGAAAAAACCTAAAAAATGTGAAATCAACCTGTAAAAACCTGATCGGAGATGAATATGGTGTGGGTGAGAAGAGTTGAGTGTGAAGAGAGTGAAAGAAATTAGGGTGATGGCAGAGAGTGAGGGAAGAGTTGTTAGGGTGACGGTAGAGAGTGAGAGAAGAGTTAAGTGTGAAGAGAGTGAAACGAATTAGGGTGACGATAAAGAGTGAGAGAAGAGTTAAGTGTGAAGGAATTAGGGTTTAGAAAATGAGTGACACGTGTCATCGTCAGGCTTTGCCACTTGTCAAACAAATAGAGTGTTAGAAAATGCTATTTTGAGTTAATTTTGTGTGTTTTGCTTTTTGTGGGTCATTTAAAAAGTTGCCTTTTGTGCTACCTTGAATTGTATTATTTATATATATATATATATATATATATATATATATATATATATATATATATATATATATATATATATATATACACACACTTTAATATAGTAAGTCTCTTTTTGATAATGTTTATTGGATAAAGTATGTCAATGAAATTCTTTTATTTGGGAATTATATATTATTATATTCAAGTAATACTATTATGAATGGAGAAAAATTGAAAAAAAATTAATAATCACTTATTATGTCAAGTTAAGGAGTACCAATCATAGTAAATTGGATTTATTATGATAAGTATTCATTCATCTGTCATAATAAGTTGATTTACTATGCCAAGTATTCCAATATTTGTCATACTAAGTTAGCTTACTATGATTGGCCTATCAACGGATGTCATAGTAAATTGAACTTAATATGACAAGGGCACTCCAACCTAACATAGTAAATCAGACTGACTATGATAGGTTTTTGTGGCGTCATCCAAAAAGCGTAGTTTCTATTAATCCCATAACTATGACGTCATAATATCTGTCATAATAAGTCCCTTTTACCTATCATAAAATGTGTTTTCTGCTCTAGTGACATTGAAGTTAAAAGCATGAAGATTTCTAAAAGTGATAGTTTTCACAAAACAATTTTCATCTTCAGACTTAGGTATTGTTCTTGTGGAAGTAGATATACTCTTGTAGAGTGTTTTTGAACATCATTTTAGTGTGGTTGCATCATATTTTGAGTCCTAGGGTCTTAGGTTAGTCAAACCTAGTGTTAAGAGTCAAGTTTTGCTTATTTAGCCTTTAAACCATGACATAGTTGACTTTTTGAAATTCTTTCAAATTGAGTGATTTGACCTTGTGGAATCATTATAAATGCCTAATTACACTTGTTGGAAGTGGTCAAACACAAAAATTTGAGGTTTAGGGTCAATTCAGCAAAGGTCTTAGTCTTCATGTTTTAGGTCATTTTAACTTAGTTGTTCAAGTAGTGTCTAGGTAGAGCTATTCATTCCCCTTGAGCTTTTGATTAATTTGCAGGTCCTCTATCCTTAGGCAAGGTTTAATTGAAGATTTGAAGGCTTAGAAGTTCATATAGTAGCAAGGTTAAGTTGGTGGCACAACATGAAGTGTGAAAAAGTGGCAAGTTTGACCTTAAAGTTGACTTTTGCCCTATGATTTTAGTATTGTTCATTTGGCCTATGATTTCATAATGTTCATCATCATTTTCCACTAAACCACCACCTTGGCTACCACTTTTTGAGCTTGAACTCCACCTTACCTTACCAAATCTAGGTTCTGGAACCATCGTTATGAATTGGTGTGTCCAAAAGACCTTTATACATCATTGTTTCAGAGTAAACAAGATGAATGGGTTGGATTCAAGACTAATTGTAGTTGCTAAGCTCATTTGACTCATATTTCTCCACTTCATTGCACTCTTGCTACAATTTCAAGTTTCTTTTCATTCCAGCGTTTATCACATATCACTTTTAAATTCCTTTAACTATTTGCAAGCTTAATTTTAAGTTTCCATCATCAAATCACCAAAACACCCATTCTACACCATTTTCATGTTCATACTCACCTTAGCTACTATTCCACTGAAATTCCCCCTTATTTCTCAATCCTTTCAAGTTCTATAAATTTGTGCACACTCCTGGAATGATTCCCAAGCTATTTGAACCATCACACACCCATTTTTATCACCATTTCATTAAATCTCGTTTTTCTGCATAATTTCACACCATGTTACTGTTCTATTCGAATTTAGCATCGTTTTCATGTTTTGATTCAACTTATGGCTTCATTTAGCTCTTCCTTATGCTCCACAAGCTATTAGTATAAAAAAGTTCGAATCGCACTTCAATTCCCATTTTTTGTTTCTGCATAATTTTGTGGTTATGTGATTTGGTCGATTGTTTATGTAAATTGATTTAGGGGTTTCATTCATATCATCATGATGAAGCTTTCTAAGCTTTTAATTGCATTTTCGTTGCACGAGTTGGTTGAATCGATCGAAATCGCGTTTCTGCTCAAATTTGGGATTTAGGTTTCTTGAAATTGGGAACTTTGCATGTAGTGCACCAAATCAAGTGATTACAGTTTCTAAATGCAATTAAGATCATTTGTAATAATTCTGCATCATTTTATTTTCAATTGCATCATCAAAAGATCCTAATCTAAGATTACCATGCACTTGGCTCATGAACATGTTCTTGATTTTGGGCAGATTTCAAATTTGATGAATTTGGACCAATTTAACCATTGAATTAGCCTATTTTGATCATTAAACATGTTTTGAGCATTTAGGATTAGCTAATTCATCATTCCCTACCATTTTTGTGCATTGCATGTCATGCATTCATGGATAGTTCATAGCATTTCTTGCACTTGATGATTGAGTTTTATGTTTTTAGGTGTTGATTTTGAATAAATTTCCCCACCACAATTCAAGCATAAATTTTGCATTTGACTTTAGCCATGTCTATGGATTGATTCCCAAGGTTCTCCCTATACTGCATTTTTAAGGAAAAATTGGTTTTGACTGAGTCTTTTAGGCGACAAAAGGCTTTATCAGTTCGTATATTACTTCTTGAAGTATTCCTGTTGGGGGATCTTTCTTTCTCCATTTTGTCAAGGTTTTGGCTCTTTTACTCATGTCTTAAATATATTTTGTCGCTAGTTCTCTTATGCAGGCTTTTTCGTGGACTTCGTGAATAAGATGTAGATCAACTTGAAGGTTTTCTTTTCGTTGTGCTCTTCTTCAATGTGTTGTCTTGTCGAGCTCTAGTTGCGTGTGACTCCCTTTTTATTTGAAAGATATTTTGGTGAGGTTTTTGCCCTTTTAGTGAAGGATGGTGTAACTGGTACTACCCAAATTGCCAGCTACACAATTCATAAAAGTTATTCAAGGGAAATATTATTGAAAGTTTACTAAGTAGACCTCAAGCAAATAAAAATGAGTCAAAATGGAAAAATTGAAGAACTTTGTCTTTTGTAAGATCTAGTAAAATATGGTTTATATGGTTTGGAGTTTTGCTTGAGTCATGGGGGTTGTCATTTCGAATGCGGGCTAGATACATTGTATCTAGACAAAAGCACAAGAAATTAAGTGAAATTAAAGAGAGTAAGTGGGCTGAAAAATTCCAATGTTGAGTGGAAGGGAAAAGGTCAGAACTGAAGGAAAATTGTGCATTCCAAGATATAAAATTTATATATTTTTGTTTTTTTTTTTTACATAGCCTGGTAAGGGAAAGTAGAGGGTCATTTTAATTAAGTTAAAAATTGGAATTTCGAGCTTGGGATAGAGGAAGAAAACGTAAGTTGGGAGGAAAGAAAAGAAGGGCTGCATAAATTTGTGGAGGCAACGTTAGACTGAGAGCAAAAGAGGGTGGAACAAGTTAAGGTGATCACATTTCAAGAATTCCAAGTAAAGGAAGCTACAACTTGTATTTACGTTTTTTTTTATGTGATTAGTGTTTTGTGGAAAATAAGATAAGACGGGGAAGCGTTAATTTTTGTTGTAAGGGATGTTAAGCCTTGCCCTCTTGTATTTTTAGTTTGATATATGTGGTGTGTAGTTCTTATTCATGGGTTGAAAGGGAAATGTTCTAAGATGATTTTTTTTACATTATTTCGTGATGGAGTAAGGTATAATGTGATGTCTCGTGGCCTTGAGAATTGTTAATTTTGATGAATTGGGCAAAATTTTAATAGGATGAATTTTGCTCTTCTATGTTTGTGCGTTCATGGTGCAATGGAGTTATTCTTTTGCTATTGGGCAAACTTTTGTGATAAAGGAAATAATTATTTCCAAATTATATATATATTTTTGTTTAAATTTGATTTTTTTTGTGGTGAAAGAAGCCCTTGGATGGTAAGTTGATCAAATCCCATGGTAGCTTGGTTGTGTTGAACTTTGTGGTTAAATAAGATGAAAAATATGGTTGAAGTATTATTACCTTTATTGAATTGGAGTTGAGAATTGTTTTGTTGGTTAAACTAGTTTAAAAGATATGAATATGAATTTCACGATGATGTGCTGGTGTAGAATAAAAGTGCAGTGGAAATTGTGATGTTGTATCATTGAGTGGTTGAATTAACATTTTGGGTGAATTGGTGTGTTGGAATGGTGGATTATTTACATGAAGTAGAAGGTTGGGAAGCAAGGTATTGAATGTTATGAGCTTGGTGCATGATTGATTGAGTTTTAATGTTCATTAGTGTTGTGTGCCTCTAAAATGACCCCAAATCATGTGTTGGACGCTGTTTTTCGTATTTTTGGGTATATTTGCACGTCGTCGGACGCTAAGTGTTGGTCCTTAGCGAATGTAGAGAGGTATGGCGCTAAGCACTAATTTCTGGGCACTAAGCATCATGTTTTACAAGAGGTGTGGCGCTGAGCGCTGGATTTCGGCATTTGGCGCCATTGATTTTTCTACTCTGCGCAGTTTTTGCAAATTTACGTTTTCTGATTCGTCAACCGTCTAATTTAGCTGAAATTTTGACAGTTGGTCCATAACATGTTCTTTAGTTTGAACAATGTGATCTAAGTTTGGAGGTCTGTGGTTGGAGTTATATATTACGCATGATTGCTTGCTAATTTTTCATGGTTGCATTGTGTTGATATTTTATTGTGATAACTTGTGATTGGCTTTGTTTGTAGTATATTGGATGTTTGGCCTGATGATTGATGTATGTGAAGTATAATGATGAGGATTGTATGATATCAATATGTTATGATACAAATGAGGATGAGGCCTTGATGTGCATGTGTGTTATCTATCATGAATGTGTATAATCGTGTGGTTGTTCATTTGTGGGATGGTATGAGTGTGCATATGTATTGAGACAATATGAACTCTGATAGTTGTAAAGCCAAGATTGTTTCATTACCTAGAGGACTTTGTCAAGTTAGGGTAAAGGGGTTTCGTTACTTTGTAAGTCTTTAGTATAAGCTTAGCAAGAGTGCTCCACCCAAGGCTTTGTCGAGTGGGGGGAGTTGTTGCTAGTAAATCTATGGAAATGTATAATGGTTGGCTATGAGAGAGTGCCATACCATTAATATTACTCGGTGGTAATATTATGATGAGTTCAAGTTGTGGGGTTGAGAACACGTGTTGGTGGATTTTTTTTATGAATTAGTTATTTTACATTATAATATGCTACTTGAGTTACATGTTAATATGCCTGTTATGTGATGTGATACATAGTTAGATCACCCTTGCATATCGGTCTATCAATATTCTCATGAATCGAGAATTTTCTGGTCGTCGTGGTTGAGACCAATTTGTGAGCTACTATCATTGTGAGCTTCATCAAAGTTTCATGACATTGTCACTCGTTAACAATATCACTTGTACTCCCTAGCTTCTCCTTGTATCTTGTGCATATCGGTCTATCAATATTCTTATGCATTGAAAATTTTGTGGTTGTCGTGATAGAGACTAATTTGTGAGCTATTATCATTGTGAGCTTCATCAAAGTTTCATCTTTCAGTTGAAGTATTATTGCATCATTGTCAAAAAACATCAAATTTTGATGAAAGGGGGGAAATCCAACACTTTAGTCATTATTAAAGGAAATTATTTTCTATCTGAACTCATACCTTTGAAATAGTCCTCAAATGACTTTTCATCTGAACGTATATGTTATTCTTAAGGAAGGCAACAAGGTCGGGTCGGACACGAATAATGCCTAGCCACAACTCGACTTGCAACAAAAAAATTCACTAACTACTCTCCTGTTTTCCCATTGGGTACCTGTTTAAAAAATATCTCTAAGTATTTTAAAATGTGCAGGTACCCGTAGATACCCACAAATATTTAAAAAATATATTTTATAATTTTTTAAAATAAAATTACAAAAATAAAATTAAAATATAAATTAAATTAATAAGAATTAAATTTAAATTTAAATTTAATTGAATCTAATAAAATATAAATTTAATTTAATTTTAATTAAATTTAACTTAATAAAACAAATTATATTTTAATTTTAATTTTTTGCGGGTATTGGATATCCGCGGGTATGTATAGGATGATACCCGCACCTGACCCATTTATAAACGGGTATTAAAATACCTGCTACCTATAGGTATCAATTATTTGTTGTGGATTTTATACATAGATACTCGCAGACATAGATATTTTGGCCATCCCTAGTTATTCTTAACGCCTTTGAGACAACTCTCAAAAGACTATTCAATCCCTAACACTTTTTTATGCTTTGATACTCATATATCTTTCAATCCTCAAATATCATTCGATTCTTACAACTTTTAGACGCTTTGATACTCGAATATATTTGAATCCGAACAATTTCTTCCTAAGAGTGGAGCGTGCCACTATGGTGGTAATCAATTGCAAACACAACTCCTCCAACCTTATGTTAAATATACTCTGAGATTCATTTCTATGATATGAAATTCGATCTGAGGGTTAATACTGGTCAAAGCAACACAGAAAGTGGCTTTCCCATCAGTTGGTTGAGATGAAGTAGCACATATAGTGAACAAAATTCAGCTCATGCACATGATTTGAATTTTGATTTGCTTCATATAGATTGAACAAAAGTATCAAAGTATTTGAGTTATTCCAAGTTAAGGTGATGCATTGATGTAGTATTTGGAATAGACATTGGAACGCCAAATATTGTAGTGGAATTTTTCGCTTCTCTCGTACAAGTAAATTTTTGTTGTTGTTTACAATATTTTGCATGGTAATATGTAGGTGTGCGCACCCTATTCTGTCAAAGACAAAGTCGTGAACTTCTTGAAATGTGTGCTCTTTATATTCTAGCAAACTCAAAAGTTAATTTAAAGTATCTTCGACCAACAATTGGCCATAAATTTGATGTTTGAACATGTTTGATGGATATAGTTCTTATACTCTTAAGAATTGCCAAATTTTTCAATTTTTCCCATGGGTCCTCTCTCTTACTAGGCACATGGAAGATGGTTACGCATCCTACACTTGCCTATTACAGAGAACAAGGTCAGATCCATTAGAACTCAGAGTACTTGTTAAGTAAAGTGTTACCAAAGCAATGGGAAAAAACTATTTTGACACTAATTATTCATAAAATTTGAATAAAACATATTTAATGAAAGAAAAAGAGTGTCAAGATAGCATTCTTACAAATCATTGCAAAAATTTGACCATAAATATTCATGGTAGCTAATTGTGAGCAAATATGGATAATCTTCATCGTCTATCTTAATTTGAAATGATTAAGTGAAGGTGAATATGAAAAAGGATATCACACATAATAACGTGGTTTGATTGAAGTATGAATGATCTCCAATTTATGTTCACAACAAATTTTATTATATGTAAGTTTAATAAAAAGTCATTGAAACACCAATTAATTTATATCCTACAATTATTTAATTTGTTATTTTATGTATACTAAATAGAGAATATAATTATAATTTATCTTAATTTTATTGTATTATATATTATTCTCTTGTCTTCCTATAGTATGTTTCTTTCTTAGTATCTAAAGGTAGTTTAAAAACATTTTAATAAGAAACAAACTTTTATTGGATTTTAAACATTAAAAATAACTTCATACATACATATTATACGTCATCAAGTGGATGTACCAGAGTGGTTATTGGGCATGACTAGAAATGATGTGGGCTTTGCTCGCGCAGGTTTGAATCCTGCCATCAACGTTTTATTCTTCTTCAACTTTTAAACATAATTAATTTTCACACATTCTTCATCATTGTTTCGTAATATGTAATCTGAATAAGACAATGACCACGATTAGTACCTTTTTCTCGATTTTAGTTTTGTTGGTGACGTTTCCATCTTCATCTAGAATAAGTATTTTCAGTCCTTTCTTTGTTTTCATTCTAGAAATAGCTACATATAGCTGTCCATATGGGAATACTAGACGTGGAAGATAAAGTCCAACTCTAGAAATAGACTGACCTTAACTTTTGTTGATTGTCATTGTAAAACATAATGATATTAGAAACTATCTTCTCTTAAATTTAAAAGGCAACCCTGAATCAGAAGGAACTAAATCCATTATGGGATAAATATTTTAGCACCAATGTTTTTCTCTGTACTTATAGTTGTAGAATTGACATTCTTCCCTAAACGATTAACTTGCAATCTTGTGCCATTGCAAAGACCTTTTGTTGGATAAATATTTTTCAAAAGCATAATTGGTACACTTGTTTTCAACTTTAATCGATGATTTGGTTTGTCTAAACATTTGATATCATTTAAGAATTTTGATGAAAACCATTCAGACTTATTTTCTTCTTATTCATCTGATGGGTAAGGTGTATCTGAACTTAAATAAGTAATTTCCTGATGTGACCCCACCAAGCCCAATTGCACCTTCAAGCCCAAGCCCAAGTCAAGCCCATTAAAAGGCTCAATTACAACATCAATGATGAAGAAGATTCAAAAGGGCCTCCCATTAAATGATCACAAATTCAATGGGCTTCTCACATTCTTTACATGGGCCAAAGAGATCACAAAGACTTGAAGAAGTGCATGTAAATCTAGTAGTGTAGATTTAAATTGGGCCATTGTTTGGGCTTTGCTTTCCAATAATACATAAGACATGAAAGGAATATAGGATGGGGTTCAAATTGGGCTCGACCCAATTCTCTTCATACATGGTCGAGATTATCACGACAAGGAGGCTCCTTTGCTTCATGGTTTGACTAAGGTTGGTCATCACATCTAAAGGCTAAGGATCCTTCTTGTTCTTCAAGCCAAGATCCAAGGGGCGTGACCTTGCCTCCTTCTCCAAGCTTGATCTAAGGGCCAAAATTTCATTGTAAATGGCTTCATATAAAAGCCAAAATTTCACTCATTTGTAGACACTCTTGAAATTTTAAGCAATATATGCAACTTGAGTTGGAGCACTCCTCCCTCTATTGCCTTTGAGAGTCACCCCTTTCTAGAGATTTCCTCTCCTTACCTCTAGCCACCTTCCTTAGGCTAGCATAGATTAGGAAATCCTATCACCTCTCTCACTTTCCATTGCTTGCAAGTGCCTTCCAACTTGCCTCCATTCCTTCCTCCAATTTTCGCTGCCCATGGAGTTCTTCACGCACCTTTGGAGCTCCACCATAATGGTATCAAGAGCCATCAAACCATGGTCTATTATGGTTTGGTAAGGTTCTTTCCTAGTCTTGTGCTTCCTTCAATTTTTCCGTCTTGTTCTCATCTTCTTCTCCTTCTATTTTGTTTTTCTCTTTCACATTTACCGTTCATTGTCTATTACTTTGTGTTTCTCCATTGATTCCATGCAACTATGAGACTACAAGAGTGTTCTAGACTCTATTTCTAGATTTCCTTGCTTGTTATGGTTCACATCATTTACTAGCTTTCATTTACATTTCAGCACCATTTTATTGCTTCCATTGTGTTTCTTGTCATTTTTATTCGGTGATTCTTTTTTCTTTTTAATTTCCACCGTTCAAGTTGTGTTCTATGTCTTATTCATGCTTTCTTTTACATGTTTCTTCAATTTCCCAGTTTACAATCATTTTCTGCACTTGCTTGAGTGAAATTGTGCCAAACTCCACTCCAAAACGCAATGAAGCTTCATGCTATGTGTGTGGTTGTTTGAGTCATCTTTCCTCACTGTTTTAATGTCATTTCATCGATTGGTTTGTGTCTTAGAGTGTCCTAAGATGTTCATCTTCTTCTATGCTTGATTCTAGATCATAATCAAGCTCCAAATCGAATTGATTTGTCTATTGAACATCTTCCACTTTCACTCTACTGTTGCTTCAGTTTTTAACCTTTTTTCCACTGCACACCTTCTGTTTGAGAAGTGTCACGAGTGACTCAGTGCACCAAATTTTAAGCTGATTGTTGCTTCGAAAAGCTAAGTCATAGACGAAAATTCTTGAACAAGAATCATTCAATTATGTTCAGAATTTAATTCTATACAAATTTTTGAAGTAGAGGCAACTTTTTGCGTTTTTCAGTGCCAATTTGCTGTTGTTTTCCCTTGTGTCCTGACCCACACTTTTCTTGTGTGATTTAATTGGAACGATTCATAGCACTGAATCACCTTATGATGTTTGCCTAATTTTCTTAACATCTGGACGAAAAATTAGCAAAAAGAATCATTTAAATATGTCCAGTACAAAAAATATGATAAATTTTCAAAGTTAAGGCATCTATCAGCGTTTTCTGGTGCTATATTTTCAGGAAAATCACTGTTTAGTGCGTTTTTGGTGTGTTTTGCTTTAGAATTTCAGTGCTCTTGCTCTATACATTTGCTTGTTTATGTGTGTATTCCATATTGCCATCAATTGCTTTCATTTGGAGTGGATTACTTCCCTCACATTAGCACACATGCAATGAATACCATAAGCATTTTATGAGCACTGCAGTTTCTGTTTTTGGTTTTTACTCCATTCTAGGATTCCTTTTGCTGTGCTTTCCTTTATTTGAAGCCTTAATTTCTTGCTTGTCATTATTTTTGGCTATTCAATTCAGTCTTGTCAAATCATATTCAATGTGGTTTAGCTTTCTTAATTAGCTTTTCTTATGTTATACATTTCAATTGGCAAGTAATGTTGGCCTCAATGCTATTGATTGTGAATTAAGTGATTTTGTTTTCCAAATTGGTTGCTAGTCTAAGGTAGCATTTTAGGTGGTGGTTGAGAAGTAAAACTCTAGAGAGTGTGCTTGAATTCTTCCTCTCACCTTCACCATATTTTGGAAAGTTTGAGCCATCAATTTCTTGCTTGAGTGAGAGCTAACCAATGCCTTTGGCATAGTTTGTTTGTTGTTTTTGTTCATTATTTTGGCAAGGTTTTCTTGCTGTTTGGTGTGGAATTTTGCGTCCATAAGGGGTCCAAATATTCCTCCAATTGGTGTATACTTCAAAGCCATCAACTAAGGCTTCATTTGGCACTAAAGTGCTCTTGGGAGTGCATCACTTTGCTGTCCAAAATTGTGGTGTTCAAGTTAGCCTCTGGAGTAGCTTCCAACACCAATTTCAAGCATTTTTGTTGGCCATTGTGTCTTGTAATTGTTGCATCTTTTTAGTTTACTAGTTTTTCTACAATTTGGTCACTTATTTTGGTGAATTTGGAGCATCCTTTGTGCCTTATTTTCTACTCAAAGTTCTCTAAAAGTATGGTGCTCTCGGGTTGCTCCTCTTTGCCTAAATTTTGTGTACCAATTTTAACTCTCTTTGAACTTGTATTTTGGCCTACTTAGGTGTCTTGGGGAACCACAAGGTGTTCAATCCCATCTCCTAAGTAGAACCTTTATCATCCATTAGTAATTCGCTTTTAGTTGTAAGTGTGTTGAAAGTTCTAAGGGCTTTCTCACCTTACATTAGGCCACATAGCTTATATTCAAGTTTTCACGTTGTTTAGTGGCTTAAATTTTTGAGACCAAAGTCTCTACATATTTTTGGCCAATTAGGGGTCCGTCTTTAGTGTTTTATAGATTTCTTTATTCTTTGTTCTTTGTTGACAACTAGTGTCTAGTGATTCTCATCATTTAACACTTAGCCATTGTGTGAATTTCTTTCAAACTTGCCCAAGTGTGCCTTGGCTAGGATTGGCCTTGGTTATTAAGTGGTCTTTTTAGACTCACCTCGCCTACCTGGAGGTTCACTTGTGTTCTTCAAACTTAATTTCACACTTTGTCTAAAGTTCTAGATCGTGTCAATCATGAGCACTAGAAGGGCTACACATGCAAGGGTGCAAACCCAACAAAATTCACCACAACCCACACAACATAACACCAGTGCGGATGATGAGGGTGATGTTTCCCCTTGTATGCTTCACAAACTCACCAAAGAGGTGAGTGACATCAAGGCTCAAATGGTTGCCATGCAAGCCAATTTGCACTTCATATATGAGTAATTAAGGAATCCTCCACACACTCACCGTGCTTCTCCTAGATCTTCTCGCCCCCCATCAAGACATCATCATGATCTTAGTGGCGAGGAGGAGGACTTACAATGCCCCTTTCCAAGGCAATCTCCTCACACTAGGAGACAAAGGCGTGTTCCTCCTTACCCCAAAGAAACAATAATAGATTTGCCTTATTTCCATGGAAAAGACAATGTTGAGGCATATCTAGATTGGGTAGCAAAAGTTGAACAACTGTTTGACAGCCACGTGATTGAGGAAGAGAGACGTGTCTCTCTTACTGTCCTCAGCTTCCAAGGTCATGCCTTAAATTGGTGGATAGCTCTTGTCCTCCAAAAGCGAAAAAAAGGCCTTCCCGAGATTGAATATTGGTTTGATCTCAAATAGGCCCTCCATGCTCGCCATGTTCCTTCATACTACAAAAGAGAGCTTATGGATAAACTCCAAAGGCTCCAGCAAAGAACCATGTCTGTGGAGGAATATAGGCAAAAGATAGAGTTGTACATCTTGAGGGCTGAGATAGATGAGGAAGAAGATCTAACCATTGCTAGGTTCTTGAGTGGTCTAAACTATAACATAAGAGATAGAGTTGAGTTGCTCCCATATCAAAATTTAAATGAACTTGTTCAAATGTGCATCAAAGTGGAGCAGCAACTCTTGAGGAAACCTATTCGCAAGGATTCTTCACTCTCTTTTTCAAAATCTGATTTTCAAAAGAAAGATTTTTCTCATGTCAAGGAGACCGCTCATAGACACCCAGCAAAAGGTCAAGATAAGGGTGAGACCTCCAAGCGAGGTAGTGAGATCAAGTGTTTTAAGTGTTTAGGTAGAGGTCATGTGGCATCACAGTGTCCTACCAAGCGCACCATTGTGCTAAAGGGCCAAGACCTCTACAGCAGTCAAGAGGAGTCTTCTGAGGAATCTTCCTCTTCTAGTGACTCCCACAGTGACAAGTCCTCCAAAGATAAACATCATTCTTACCCTCAAGAAGGGTCTCTCTTAATGATTAGGAGGCTTCTCAATAACCAACCAACCCTTCCTCTCAATGATCAAAGAGAAAACATTTTTCACACTCGCTGTGACGTTTTGAACAATACTTGTTCTTTGATCATTGATAGTGGGTCTTGTTGCAACTGTTGTAGCACAAGAATGGTTGAGAAGTTGAACTTGACTTTGTTACCCCATCCCAAACCTTACAAACTTCATTGGCTTAATGAAGATGGGGATCTCGAAGTCAAGCATCAAGTGTTGGTTAAGTTCTCTATTGGAAAGTACAAAGACAAAGTTTTATGTGATGTAATTCCAATGGAAGCTTGCCATATTCTCTTAGGTAGGCCGTGGCAATTTGACCGCAAAACCACCCACCATGGCCATACCAATGAGATCACCCTCCAACATCATTCCAAAACTTTTGTGTTACATCCCCTCACTCCTACTCAAGTTGCTAGTGACCAAGCTCAAATGAAAGCTAGGAGGGAGGAAGAGAGTTCCACCAACTCTACTAAATTATCCAAGGCTTCTAAGAAAAAGGTAGAGGAAGTCTCTCCTTCTAAGGATGTTCATCATGAAGTGCTTCTCACTCATAAAACTCTTTTACAAACTCTTCATGTTGAACACCCTTCCTACCTTTTGCTGTGTCATGCTGTCCTTACATGTCTCCAACATCCTTCACTTAAGGACCTACCTCCTTCTGTCCGTGCTCTTCTCCATGAATTTGCGGATCTTTTCCCTAAGGATGGTCCCCAAGGCCTCCCACCTTTTAGAGGAATAGAGCACAAAATTGATTTTATCCCAGGGGCCAGTCTACCTAATAGACCAGCCTATAGGACAAATCCAATTGAGACTAAAGAGATAGAGACTCAAGTGATCAAGTTGTTAGACAAAGGATGGGTCCAAAAGAGTCTTAGTCCTTGTGCTGTTCCCGTGTTGTTGGTGCCCAAAAAAGATGGCAAATGGCGCATGTGTTGTGATTGTAGGGCCATCAACAACATTACCATAAAGTATAGGCACCCCATCCCTAGACTAGATGATATGTTGGATGAATTGCATGGGGCCAAAATGTTTTCAAAAATAGACCTTAAAAGTGGTTATCACCAAATTCGAATTGCCAAAGGTGATGAGTGGAAAACCGCTTTCAAAACTAAATTTGGTCTATATGAATGGTTAGTCATGCCTTTTGGCCTAACCAATGCTCCTAGCACATTCATGCGACTAATGAATCATGTCTTACGAGATTGTTTGGGGAAGTTTGTGGTTGTTTATTTTGATGACATTTTAATTTATAGTTATAGCTTCAAAGTTCATCTAGGACACCTTAGGGTAGTCTTGTCTCTCTTTCGAGACCATCAAATATATGCCAACATAGACAAGTGCACTTTCTGTGTAGAGAGTGTCATCTTTCTTGGGTTTGTGGTCAATAAAAGTGGGGTACATGTTGACCCCGATAAAATCAAAGCCATCCAAGAATGGCCTGTGCCAAAGAATGTTGTTGACATCCGTAGCTTTCATGGGCTAGCTAGCTTCTATAGACGGTTTGTACCCCACTTCTCCACAATTGCCTCACCCCTCAATGAACTTGTCAAGAAAGACACACCTTTTGGTGTGAGGTGATAAGCAACAACAAGCCTTTGAGGAGATCAAGGCTAAACTCACCCAAGCACCCGTTCTAGCTCTTCCAAACTTTGAGAAAACTTTTGAATTAGAATGTGATGCTTCTGGGGTTGGAGTAGGTGCAGTTTTATTACAAGAAGGTCATCCAATTGCTTACTTCAGTGAAAAACTCAATGGTCCTTCTCGTAATTACCCTACCTACGACAAAGAGTTGTATGCCCTTGTGCGAGCTTTTCACACTTGGGAACACTATCTTGTGTCTAAAAAGTTTATAATTCACACTGATCATGAAACTCTCAAGTATTTGAAAAGCCAGCACAAGCTCAACAAGAGGCATGAAAAGTGGGTTGAATTTCTAGAACAATTCCCTTATATCATTAAATACAAGAAAGGGAAATCCAATGTTGTGGCTGATGCACTTTCTAGAAGATACACTCTTTTAGCCAAACTTGGATCTCAAATTCCTGGGTTTGACAATATATGTGAATTGTATAGTCAAGATCCCTTCTTTGCCCCTATTTATTCTAATTGTTTAAATAAGTCCAAAGGCGGCTTCTATGTCTCCAATGGCTATCTTTTCAAAGAAGCCCGCCTATGCGTTCCATGTGGTTCTCATCGTAAACTTTTAATCATTGAGATGCATGAGGGGGGACTTATGGGACATTTTGGGGTCGCCAAAACGTTGGTCATGCTTAAAGAAAAATTCTTTTGGCCCCACATGAAACGTGATATTCAAAAACATTGCGCTAGTTGTTTGACTTGTTTGCATGCTAAGTCTAGCGCAATGCCTGCTGGATGTATACTCCTTTACCTGTGGCTTCCACCCCTTGGGAGGATATAAGCATGGACTTTGTCCTAGGGCTTCCAAGGACCTCTAGGGGTGTTGATTCGATTTTTGGGGTTGTGGACCGTTTTTTGAAAATGGCACATTTTATTCCATGCCACAAAGTCGATGATGCAAGCCACATTGCAAAGTTGTTCTTTAGAGAAGTGGTTCGTCTTCATGACTTACCCAAAAACAATTGTGTTTGATAGGGATACTAAGTTCCTTAGCCACTTTTGGAGGACCTTGTGGTCTAGGCTTGAAACTAAACTTTCTTTTTCTACTTCCTGTCACCCTCAAACTAATGGGCAAACAGAGGTAGTCAATAGATCCCTCTCCACATTGCTTAGGGTTGTGCTTAAAGGGAACCATAAATCTTGGGATGAGTATCTTCCCCACATTGAGTTTGCCTACCATAGAGTGGTCCATAGCACCACCAAACTCTCACCTTTTGAGGTTGTCTATGGCTTTAACCCTCTCACTCCTCTAGACTTGCTACCTCTTTCATCTTCTTTTGACTTTGTTCATAAAGAAGGGGTTTCTAAGTCTCAATTTATCAAAGATTTTCATGAGAAGGTTAAAAGTCAAATTCAAGCTCAAATGGAAAAGATTGCCAACTCTAAAAACAAGGGTAAGAGAGTTCGGTCATTCAATGAGGGTGACTTAGTTTGGCTTCATCTAAGGAAGGAAAGATTTCCTCAATTACGAAAATCCAAACTTAGTCT
>Ga0214544_1006305_pt1 | contig 22000 bp, 11 predicted proteins | sample CNSS3metaG_FD_160074 | JGI IMG/M metagenome (GOLD analysis project Ga0214544, IMG submission 160074) | Root nodule microbial communities from cowpea collected in UCLA plant growth center, Los Angeles, California, USA - CNSS3 | ecosystem: Host-associated > Plants > Roots > Nodule | place: USA...
GTTTTATTACTCACATTCTTATTATTTACTCTTTATTCCATTCCATAATTCCATTCTCTCTCACCTCTTTTTCACTCTTTGACATGTCACTTCTGTGGTCACGTGGGAACCATTTCATTTCATTTCAATCCTCAAACGCAACATTTCTTCCCATTTCACTTCCCACATCCATTTCTTCTCTTTCACTCACCTCACTTCACTTTTGCATAACATTACACATAACACATTATCACATCAAATCAAACCACATTTGATTAATTAACAAGACTCATTCCTTGTGTAATCGGTTCGGTGAAAAATTAGTCATTTTTGAGAAACGGAATACGAAATCCGTTTCGTAAAAAAGTGAAACGGATTACGTAATCCATTTCAAAAAACATTAAATTTTTTTTGAAACGGATTACAGAATCCGTTTCACTTTTTTTACGAAACGGAATTCATATTCCGTTTTCCATAAATTTTAATTTTTTTCGCGAAACAGCTTACGTAATCCGTTTCGTAAATGTTTGAAACGAATTGTGGAAGCTTTTTATATTTTCTGAAACGGAATACGAAGTTGGAGGTGCAAAAAAGTTGGTGAGTGAAATGTTGTGTGCACCATGAACGTGAGTGAGTGAGAAATATGTAAAATCGTGAGTGTTTTGTGCTTGAATTAGGTGAGTGAAGTGAGTGATGAGTGATTTAGGAAGGTGAATGAATACGGAGTGAAAATGGTGAGTGAAGTGAGGTAAGAGGATGGAGTGTGGGTCTCACTACTCTGAGTGTGAGGAGAAAATGGTCATTTTTGGGGGTACAGGAGAATCTTTTGGGGTGCAGGGAGAACCCCCCTTTAGGAAAACATGTCGGCCGGAAGGAAGAAAATATGACACTCCTAGGCTAACATCAATAATATAGATTTGTTTTGAATTCAATTAGTACTATCAAATTTATTTTTTAAATTAAATATTCTAATACCAGTTGCATAATTTATGGGAATTTACTCTATTCAAGGAAGATTATACGTGTGAAGGATATTGTCTTTTTGAAAAATAAATTACAATAGTTGCGACATTTCCTTATAATATTTTTAATCAAAAATAAATAGAAAATATTTTCTTAATAAAATAAAATTATAATGACTTGTAAGAGTTATTTTATATAACTTCTCTATGTTTTTTATTTTATGTACGAATTAATTCTAATCTATAAAAAAGTTATGTTCATTTTTATTTTTCATATCTTTTTTATCAGTATTCATGTAAAAATTGATCTAAGCTGATCTTATAACATGAAAAAAAAAAACAGTATTTTTCACGAGAGATCAGTGGTACTTTTCTAAGTCAAATATTGAATATTGTCTTTAAAATTAGCAATATCAAAAGGTAAAAAGTAACATGACCATATGGTAATAATTGAAAAATTAAACTATCATTCTCGATAGTGAAGGTGGTAAAAATTTAGAACTTACTTTTGAACTGTAATATTCAAGAACGTGTCAACAATCAAGTCTCTTAAAAATGTTCATAAGTTGTTAAATTTTTCATGTAATTCACACAAACAATATTCATATAAAGTGAGTTTGTCTAATTACGCTTCCTTTTAACTAGTTCGAAACTCGAGTAGTTATATGTCTTTATAATCGTGATATCAAATTCAAATACTTTCATGTGTCTTTATAATCGTGATATAATGACAAATAAAACTATAAAAACGTAGTTTTTATTTCGACGATATTCAGTGGTAATTTATGTTGTTTACGATAATTTAGATTTAACTTGACAAGTAATACGTAGAAAACAACTAAACTTACGTACGGATATAGTTTGAGCCATGTCACGCTATACGATCATCTAATTACCTAATTTTTTAGGTCTGATAGGTACATTTTGTTTCCTGCCAAACCTTCGCAAAATGACCATTATCCTCACCATTTCATAGAACATTACTTTCTATAAATAATTGTTTTTGTTGGACTTTTAACTTTTTAACATTATACAGAAAATTGAGGTGGTGGACAAACAAGGTGATAAGTAGTAGTAAAAAGCCTAAGAAGAAAATGTTTTCTTACACTAGATGCACCACTTGAAAATTAATTTTGAGAGAATTATTTTTGTCATTAAAAAAAAAGGTAACTTTTATATTTATGAAGAAAGAAAGAGATTAATGATAAAATAATAGATGTAAATTTGTGTGTATAAAAATTATTGGGTATCAAAATAGTACTATCCAAAAATATTAATACCTGAGTTAAATGCAAAATAGCACAATATGAAAATGGACATATTTTTTGGGTCTCAATGTAGGTGAGTTACCATTTCTTCGTTCAAACATGGCCATGAGCCTTTATCATGTAGCGGAAACGAAGGTTTGCAACTCCAATGAATTACCCTTTAACCATGAATAGTAACAGCCCAATGGAAGATAATCCAAGTTTCAACACACTAGTAAGTTAGGTGAGCCTGAATTAATGAGTTCTGATAATTTTAAGTGTCAAAAGGTATTAGTGTGTGTGCTAGCACTATAATTTATTATAGAGTAACTAAAATAGGAATAATAAGACACCAGAGTAATGATGAAAACAGAAAATAACGCCTAAATAAGAAAAAATCTATTTTACCAAACCAGACAGCAATACTTAAACTAGACTCAATATAACCACTGGCAACTTAATCAAACAAACTGAAGCCCATGTCGTCATCAGATTCTTCTGGTTCTTCCTTCTTTTCCTCCTCCTTGGACGCAGCAGCAGGAGCAGAATCAGTAGCAGGTGCGGCAACAGCAGCTACTGCAAATTTACTAGGATCCTGCAATCATCATGTCAATGATTACCGACAAAGTTTAAGAATGAAAGCAATGTCTCAAGAACACAGAAATAAAGAGCAATATATATATACCTTCAGGTACTCCTTAACCTCATCAGCCTGAGGGAACGAATATTCTGTGGCCACTGCAACAGCGAGGACGTTCTTATAGGAATTGACGAACATGTGTGGTGCAGCTGCAATTGTTGGGTAGGAGATAGCCAACGACAGTGAAGAGAGCATGGAGATTCCATCAGCAAACATATTAAGGAGGTCATCATCAGTGAGATCAAGAACCGCAGGGCTAAACACCGAACCGTTGTCATAAACAGAAACCACCACAAGCCCATAAGAGAAGGGCCTTATCGCAAGCTTCGAAAGCAATGCAGCTTCAGAAGACCCAACCTTCTCACCCTTCCTAATCAGTTCCACAGGAGTGATAATTTCCACAGTACCCTTGTTAATTTTCGTAGGAATGTTCAGCACCTGAAATTTTTACATTTGTATCAAATTCATGTAAAACAACACCATACCATGTATATTACCAACAGGGTCATTCAGATTCTTCGGAGAAGAACATCGCAGAAACCTGGAAGAAAGATGTTTGAGAGGGATCCAACCCTGTGTTGCCTGGAGGAACTACAACATCAATAGGTGCAATCAACCCAACACGAGCAGGAGCTCCCACCTGTAAAAACACGTTTCCATACCACAAATTTCAAACGCCAATTAAAGTTAAACTTTTTCGAACAGTAAAATCAATCAAACCATGCATGCATTCGAAGGATGAATGTACCTTGTACTTGGCAACCACTTCGCTAACCTCCTTCACGTCACCTTTGGTGAAAATCAACCCAACATTACCCTAATTCAGCCAACAATATAGTTATTAACTTTGTCTTGAATGGTTAGAATTAATTGTGTTAAGCATTAATCAGTGTACGTATACTGTGAGAATATTAACACTTGCACTGACCACAAGAAGAGGAACAAGGTTGAGGAAGGCCTTGTTGCCGGTGCTCTCAGCGTGGAGTTTGATAGAGCGTTTCATCATGGTGTTCTTTCCCATGAGCACGATGGAGTCGCCACGTAGACCCTGTCGGATGTTCTGAAGCTGGTTGGATCCCACGTTGTCCGCAGCCACCACCAGGATTTGGTTGTAGTTATCCAGAAGCCGACACAGTTTGGCATCGTAGGCTATCTTCTTCTGCGCTTTTGTCAGTTTCACCGCCATTGATAACGCAGCTTAATTCTTCTACTTCCGGCGAGGACCAAGACAAAGTTAGCTTGCTATGGCTCAGTCAAGGTGGACAGCTAAACGCCGCCGTCTCTTTAACCTCCTCTACGGTGGAGATCTATCTAAGACGAACAAGAAAATTGTTAGAAATGAAGTGCAACTATCTGTGAATACACACTGTAACCGCACCCCTTTAGGTTACTAAAATAGCATTACTAAAATATCCCACGGTTATACCGCACCTACAATTATGTTTGACTAAATCACAAACAGAAAAACAAATTAATCCATAACTACATTCTTCTTTTTGTTAATTATTAATTACGTCTATAAAATGTATGACATTCAATTAAATAAAACACCAAATCTAAAAGATATCTACACATTGTTAAGCATGACTTAGAATATTGATAATGGGCCTAGTCCAATTTACATTGCCAATATGACTTCGGCCCAAATAGAAAGTCAAACAAATGCACCTCACTTGACTTTTTCTAGTTAAATGGGCTTTATTCTTTTCTTTTCAGCGTGGATTATTCAGAGTGGAGTAAGAAAAAGAACGGGAGGGGAAGAAACATTTCTTATTTCATCGAAACAATAAAACAAATGCATCTTTTTATATTATTTCAATGGCTTATTTTTATACAAACTTTGAAAAACAAAATGAACATAAACAGCGTATTATCTTTATAATTAAATAAAAGTAAAGATAAATTCTAAAACCAATTAGTCACTTAATCCATCATATATTTAGTAACCAATAATTGATTTGAGTGAAATGTTTTTTCTTAAAGAGTTTATAATTTTATATTATAGTGTGACCAATAAAAAAATGGTGTGTGTTGTGATATGAGGTTTTGAGAGTGAGGGAGGAGCATGTAGGGTTTTGAGTAATAGTAGATAGGATCTATGGGAAGAGTGGTACCAAACAGAGGAATCAAAGGATAAATAAAGTACAGAAGTGGTTGGAAAGAAGAAAAGGAAATGTCGATCTTCAATTCTTCGTTTTGCATTGATACATGTTGCATCACTAAATTGTTGCAGCAGGACTGGACCGAGAATCTTCACTTTAAAACCAATTGTACAGGTTCAAGGAATAATTGTTTTCACAATTTCTTTCAACTCTAAAAACATGATCCTTTCACCATAAAAAAACAAAAAAGCATTTCCATTTTTCTGTCCACGTAACCATTCCCTTCAGTTCCAAAAATGCTTGGTAAAACTTTTCAAAGTATATCATGGTGATAGATAGTATTAACTGGAAATGAAAATGGAACAATTTTCTTTGTTGTTTGTGCTGTCTGAGGTAGCCACGTTGTGTAAGATAAATATATGCATAAAGAAGAACATGAATTTTATGCCCTTTTTATAGTAACTAAATCATGTTGGGGTTATTGTGTTTGGATTCGAATGTTATGCACCGCTAATGACTTAAAATAATTTTTTTACTCTACTAATTCATAATATAATAACGTGTCGCAATATCGTGATCGATGATTACTCTTTTATGACTCAATGATATACAATCAATTTCTTTCATTTGTCTTTTTTTACATCAATGAATAATTAATTTCTTTAAATAATGTTCTTAACAAGTAATTAATATTTTTTTTTAATTTTGTCTTTTTATTAAGAAAGAGATGGCTTTAATAGTCCATTGGATAAAAGTAATAAAGAAAATATAAACAAAATAATTTACTGAAATTAATTAGTTCATTCATTAACATACAATCATGAAGAAAGAATAATTAAGCTGAAGAAGTTAATAAAGTCATTTTATATTTAGGTAATATTAAATTTAAATCAATCCATTGTATTTATTTAGGCATAGGTTATGACTCAATTTCCAATGGAAATAAAATGCGATAATTGGGATTGGGTAGGGTCACCCCACATGCAATGAGAGCTACAACCTACAAGCCTAAAGCATTTTAGGGGTATCATAGAGTGCTTTAGATAACATTTTTCACATTATAGAAAAGATATTGTCCCAAAATTAAAGATTTTAATTACTGAAAACACATTTTTTTATTTCGATAGAAAAATTCTTTTAATTCTTTTTTCAGTATCCACTACCTGTTAACATCTATATATTATTTTCAAATCAAATATACGAGTAAAGTTTAAAATCTAGAAAAAAAAATGTCAATTACTTATTCAAATTAAATATAATTAAATTTTTTTACCGAAAAAAATTGCATATTTATAAATGATAAAAATGTCAAATACTTATTCAATACATTAAATTTTTTATTAATAATTAGATCATACAGTCATGATTATTAAATTTGCTTGATTTTTAAAAAAATAAATAAAAGATGAAATATTCAATTAAAATTTTGTGTGGAACAAAATTATACAATAGTAAAATATATGAATGAAAAGATAATTTAAGTCCACAAATTTTGAAAAAAAATTGTTAAACCAATGAAACATGTCCTTTTTCTTTAAAAAATGGAGAGGAAGATAAATTATTGTATGTAAGTATGCTTAAATTTAATAAATGAAAAGGAATTTTTGTGTAGTTCAATAATTGTAATTGAAGTTTTCCTAACAGTTTTTTACAGTGTTTCACTGAAATTCAAATTTATACCATCACATGTACTACTGCCAGTATTTTATTTCTAATATAGTTCTAATACTTGATAGCACTCGTATTTTTTTTTATTTTTATAAACTCTAAATTTTAGTCTTAGGTGGTTGAAATTTTTTATTGAATATAAAACACACAAAAATCAAACATTGCTTGATACAATATTATTTTAATTTTATTTGTACCCCCACCCTAATAATACTCATCAAATTTGATGTAACCTTTCATTAATTTTTATTCTTCAATTTAATTTCCTGACACCTAAAAAAAAAACTTTGTTTTTAGGTGGTCACAAATGAATATATTCCTCTACAGAGAAGTATCTGAGTTATGAAGAGAAAATAGTAATCATTTTTTCCCACTACAAAGTCTAAGTGTCTCGTTATGATTATCACATATTCGTATTCTGTAATAACTTGTAAATCTTCTAAAGTCACGCACTTTTTCTTCAGCAAAAACTTCACATTCATTTATTTGTTATAGAAAAATTATAACAAGTGCCCTAAAGCACGTGATAAAAAAAAATTAAAAGAACTTTTTTTTTTTTATCTCCTCACCTTACTTTAATATCTTTATTAAAAATCTGTATGATAACAATATATTGTCATGGTCACTCGTATTAAATTAATGGTAGTAATAACTATAGTCCCTTGATGATTATAAATGGTAATATAAATATTATTAGAAAATTTGACGATTTTATTATTTTTTTATTAAAATAATAAAATTAATCGTATTTTTACGGTAATGATAAAACCTTAAATACAATAAGAAAATTAAAAGGAAAATACACAATTTTAAAAGATAATTAAAACTTAATTAAATCTTAACATATATACACTACTAAAAATTTACGTATTATATGAAAATTTTTTTACAAATTTGTTAAAAACATTTGTAAGCAAAGATTTTCTCCTTCTATTTTCTATAAGAATTTTAATAGGTATGTAATTCTTTCGTGATAATTATTTCTTAAAATTCGCAAGTATTTTTTACAAAATTTGTTGCGAAATATATATATATATATATATATAAATTAAAATTAATATAAATATTAAACTTTAACCTGTTAAAATAAAAATACGTACTAATTTTAAGTTGCAAGAATAAGTTCAAATACTGATGTTGAGCAACCATATAATTGATAGTAAAGTTTTGGTGTATATAGTTCTTTGACTACTTTGAAAAAGGTATGAGAAGTAGTATACAATGTAGTTGTTTGATATATTATAATTAATCCAATTATGGAAATGATAAATAGATCCAAATCTGAAAAATGTTGTGAATGGAGTTGAAATAAGTAGCTTGAAAAGAAGGAAGGAATCGAAATGAGTAAAGCAGTGATTACATGGCAGTCATGCTACTGCAACAAAAATCATAGCCATTGCCAAACATGATGAAAGAGATAAAGTTCAGAGCCTCTAGTGCAATGGCCTACACATAAATCAGTTATAAAAGAAAAATGAGTTTTTAATAACTTAAATTTTGATACATAATGATTTTTTTTGGAGTGATTTCTTATATTTTATTTTTTATTTAAAATTTATTTAAAAACTATCATTTTAGATTATAGGAAAAAATTATCAAAATTTAATTGTCAAAATATTATTGTCCATCGTAAAATTGTAAAGATCATGTTAGAAGTGGGTGAAATTAGTGGATGATCCGTTAACGGTCCGATAACAGGTGGAATAAAATGTCCAATAAAGTTCGCTAAGATAGACTATAACTTAACTTTGATACCATGTTAGAAATGAATTTAAAGCCTAACTTAACTCCCACAAAACCGACTTGTAAGATGAGGATTGCACCCACTTATATATCATGAATTGACCTTATCTCTAGTCGATGTGAGACTTCCACCGTAGCAAGTCATTTTATGATTTTGAAGTTTGTGCTCAAAACCATTCATACAGTTCCACTCATCTTTGCTCTAATCATAACTCACAAATGGGAATGGAGTACTTTTATAGAAGCCTAAGGGACTTAGGAATTCAGGATGGTCATCCACACTACAATCTATTCTGCCCAACATTCATCATTCTTGGTCCTACACCACATCATTATATCACATTTTAAGTTTCAAGTTTAGCCATGGTGCAATGTGAGCGAAACACTATAGATTTTCTTTTCAATCATACGTATGATTCACCATTTAAATAAATTTAATAGCAGGGTTCAAAGATTAGTCAAGAATAAATAAGTTTTTTCAATGATAATAAAATACAGAGATGTATGTATTTAATATTTTGTTAGAGTTGGTAATTAAAAATTAAAGGAGCAGCGAGTGAAATAGAATGTTAAAAGAAATTTTGTTATGATTGTTTTTTTTAATAAAGATTCTGATACCATTTAGAAGTAGAGTTTAAAATCTATTTCAATTTCATAAAATCAATTTGTAAAATAAAATTTGCATATCACTTATATATTATAAAATTATCTTATTTTTAATCGATATAGATACATACTTACTGATATTATGGACTTACTGATATTATTTGTCATTTGTTAAGAAAAAAGATTAACAGTATCAAACATTCGCTACTGGATCTATATATTTTTTTAGGTTGCGATTGGCAATATTTGTAAGAGAATTCTGTATCGGATTTTACCATAGTTTTCTACGGTACTATAAGAAAAGAAATTACGTAATCATTATTGACAAAAATAATTTACAGAAATGGAATGATTTTACCTAGGAACCAGTTACTTATATTTAAAAACCTGAAATGCAAAAAGGGATCACATCAAAATCAAATGGACCTAACCGGAAGGAAAAAAAAAAAATTGATGATTGGTTTGAATAGACGCCATGCTACCTAACACGGGTAGCAGTGTGGAGTGTAGTTGCGAACTTTACGGAATCACTGTAGACAATAAGGTTCAAGTTTTTTTACCTCCCAAATGCACTGTACCTAACCCACTCTTCATTATTACCACCTAAACTACTGCATGTATCCATTTCCACCACACACTTCTTTCTTTGTATAGTAGTTGTGATAAGAGGTTTCAGAAATTGTTGAATTTGGCAGAGATAGTAGAAGAGAGGAAAAAAGAGATAAGAGCAAATTATGGAATGAGAAAGAGAGGTCCCCCAACCACTAACCATGCTAATTTAGTTTGTTGATAAATAAGAAAATCTTATGGAGATTTTGTTGATAGAGATCAACCCCAAAAGTTCCAATGCAACTTTCTTTTTGACTCTCAAAGAAGTAGTAGCTCACCAAATCCTTTTCCAACCAATGCTTTTCTCTCTCATTTCTAATACCATTTAAAACACAAAAAACCTCACCCAGTCATCAAGTTTTTTTCTTATGACATACTATTCATATAAAATATTTATTCACTTTCTTCATAGTTATTTTTTCAAACAAAATTAAATAATTTTCTTTAGTCATTTTTTTATTTAAATATGTTTTTTTCATCCACAATGTTGGAGATATTTTTTGAATTTATTTTGCTATTATTCAATATTTTATTTATTTTTTGTATGTATTTCTTTAATTGTTTATTTTAATAAGAAAATATAATAACAACGATTATTTGAAGTAATGTTAACACTTTTAATTTAATCACCAAATGATAAATTAATTCTAACCCACGTGGACTAAATAATAGATTTAAATAAGTAGAAAAAAGAGGGAATGAAGAGATAAAAGTAAAAAATAAACTTGTTTAGATTTAGAAAAAGAAAATCAAAGGTCAAAATAACATTTATAATAACAAATTTAATGAATATAATAGAATAAGTTTAGCTATATATTAATATATTTTAAAAATAATTTATAAAATATTTTTTAAAAGAATTTAATGTAAAAGGTAAATTTACAAAATTTTAAAATAAAGTTAAAATCACATTTTAAATTAAAATATAAGATTATTATCAAATTTTAATAAATAAAAAAATTACATTTCACAAAATATATATATATATATATATATATATATATATATATATATATATATATATTAAAATATATTATAAAATCAAATAATACATTTTTATTTATTATTTGTGCTACTATAATAATAAAATACACTTATAAATATTTAATATGGTATCTTACAGTTTAATTTAAAAAGATGTAATAGAATTATTGAGCAAATAAAAAATATGATCCTATTATACTCTCATGAACACGAAAATAACATAAAATCACCTAGTTTAAGAACACATCCAACTCATTTATAGGATACATACAGAAAAGAACATGAGTTGAATAAAAAAGGAAGAGAAATAAATGTTTCCTCTATTAAAAATTTTAATCGAACAATTTTGGAACCCTATTCACCAATAGTCAAACATTTAAATAAATAAAAGAAGAATTTTAAAATTTTAAAGAAAGAATAAAATAATTTTTAAATAATAAATTTCTAGATAAATTAATATTTTATAAATGAAAACTCATAAACTCCAACTCGTAACTTTGACTTTTAAATAAAAAAATATACCAGTATCATTTATATTTTGTTTTCTATTCTTAAATAGATTTTCTAACACTTCACACTTACCCTTTATCTTTTATTTTATTACAGAAGAATGATTTTTAATAAATCAGTAAAAGTAAATGCACTATTTCTATAAAGTAAATACATTATTTCACAGGACGTTAAAGTTGTGGTCAACTAAATATTTTGAAATTAACTCAATATATATATTAAAAGATAATAATAAATTTAATTCTCTCCTGTCTATGACAAGTTAAAAGACAACCATCACAATTAATTAGCTTGTGAATTATCTAGGTTGACTTGTCAAATAATAAATTTTTAAATTGTAATTTTTCAACAAACTCATAAAGACTATTAAATAGTAAATATACCAATGTTATTAATAAAATCGCTTTTATATTTTTAAATTATTTATGATATATCGATAAAATTTTATATATATTTCTTAATATTTTATTGATAATTATAGATTAAATATTAATTCATAAAATAATAATATTTTGATGATGATAATATTTTATAGTTTTAACAATTTTAAAAATTATTTTCATTTAGATTTATACGATAATAATTGTATATTTAATATATTTATAAAAGTTATTATATTTTTTAACATAAATATATCACATATTATATTTTATTATTTTTAAAATAAATATTTAAATATATCAAATACATCCTATCAGTCATTATTAAAAAAATTTTATTTTTTGTGTTGTTCTAAACTTTTTTACAAAAAAAAAATTATAAATTTTATTATGAAAAAAATTATAAAAAATTACTATCAATTTTTTAAAAATATTTTATATAAAACATTTTTCGTAATAAATTTTGTAAAAATTAATGATTAAAAAAAATCAATTAATTTAGATCTTAAAAAAAATAGAAAAAGAAAAATTTCTTCCAAATTTTATTAACAAATTTTAGTAATAAGGATATCATAGATGTATCATACTAAACAGTATTTTAGACTTCAAAATTGTCATTCATTTATTCTTTATTATAAAAAAGTATCTCTTTTAATAAATTAGTGAGTAATTAATAGAAGTAAATGCACAATTCCATAAAAACAAATACACCATTTGCTTTAAAGTGACTCAATCATATGAATTTATTGAACTTAATTTAAAATAAATTAAATTATAAGTAATAAAGTTAATTTTATCCAATCTATGACAAGTCAGAAATTGTTCAGTTATAATAATTTTTTAATCTGTATGCCGGTTAGTAATAATATTGTGATATTAAATAACTATTTTAATTCGATGAAACCAAATGAAAATGAGAAAACAAATACGATAATGATTATAATAAATATGAAACTTTGTCATTTATCTGTTCTAATAAGAAAACAAATAAAAGTTTATTTATAGCAATTATGTAAAAGTGGTGCACTTTTACAACCATGGAGTAAAACTGATAATATTAAATAATTTTTAGTACACGATAATTGAATGTGCATATTTATAAATTTCGTAAAGTAATACACATAAAAGTTTCTCTTCTCTTTAGTATTATATTTTTTTGCATACTTTGATTATAAAGTTTTTCTTTATTATAATATCTGTACAGTATGACGATTATAGAAGTTTAATTTTAAGTTATATTAATTTTTTCACTACTATTATACTTGCGTGTTTGATTTAAAATTGAAATATTCTTATTAAAGGATTTTATTGTACTGTAAACGAGTCATATGATCTTATATAGCTTTTTAAGTAACTCATATTATATTTTTATAAGTTTTTCTCGTTCATATTTTTTTTTTATCTATATTTTAGTGTCTCATCATTTAAACATTTAGGTTAATATAATTATAAGACGTTGTTGAGAAAATACTAAGAATCTTCTTATGTAAAATTTGTCTAACTAATTTGAAACGTTAATCTAAACAAAGGCTATATATTAAGGATTTTGATAGTCTACTAAATTCATTGAATCCGCGTTACGAAAAAAGGTTTCAACTGTTAAAAAGAACTTAGTTGTCAATTAAGAAATGTAACGGAGTTTGTTTTGCATTAAACACACATTTAATGCCATACATGAATCATGATCAAAATTTAATACTAATTTATGGTAACATTAAATGTTCTTAAATCATTTATAAATTAATTCATTAAATATTTTCAAATGGTTTGATGTTATTTATTAGATTTAATTAAGTTTTAAATATATAATAAATGTGTATATTTTAAGTTACGTTATTCAGTTTTTTATTAAATACTTTTTTGTTATACTAGTATTTAAGATATTTATATTTTTCAATTAAATCTATTTGACAATGGATAATTTATTATCTTGTCATGTATTTTACTTATTTATTTTCACCTAAGATCATATTAATGTAAAATCATTAGATATTTGTATTGCTTTGATTGAAACTTGTTAAATGACAAAAACAATTAATCAATGATGTTTAAACTTAGTCATTTCCTGTTTTAATAAGAAAACAACCGCATACAGCTGTGTATTTATAATTTTCGTAAAGTAATACTCATAAATGTTTTTCTTTAGAATTATATTTCTGTGTACTTTGATTATTATTATATTTGCGTGTTTGATTTTGAACTAAAAAAGTCTTATAAAAATTGGTAAGAGTTTTATTGTGTTTTAAATGACTCATATATGATCTTATATCACTTTTAAGTAACTTATACTTATTTTTACAATTTTTGTTCGTTCAAATTTTTATTTTCTATCTATATTTTAGTTTCTCACCATTTGAAACATTAATACTAATTACCAATATTAATACAATTATAAGGCATTGTTGAGAAAAAAAAAATCTTCTAATGTAAAATTTCTCTAATCATTTCAAAACTTTAATCCAAATTAAGGAAAGTTTAGTAGTCAACAAAGAAATTTAAAGGGGTTTGTTCCAACGCTTCCAACATTAAACACTCATTTAATGCATTCGATGCTTGACTGTTTCTAAATCATTTATGAGATGATTCTGTCATACATTTTGATTTTGTATGTTCATTTATTTATTATGAGAGTTAATTAAGTCTTAAATTTGGAATAAATTTGAATATTTAAATGAATATTTATTAATTTTTTTCATTAATGAATTGTTTAAATTTTAAATTTTTTTAATTGAATCCTTATCTGTTACTTTTTTTTTAGTGAAGTAGAAGGTTTGACTTTTATCTTGATTGATGTTGTTTATTGTGTTAATAAATACCAAATCATACGTTTAATATAAAAGGAAATGATATTAGAATTAATATAAAACAATAAGAAATTTTGTTGTATCTATACTCAAGATAAAAAAAGTACTTATATTTTAATGTTGGTTCTCTTTTGATGAATTACTTGTAGCCAAATCTTCATTGGTGGATTAATGTTAATAAAAAATGGAGGAATGAGTAGTGTCACTGTCACACAAATGTCTGAAAATTACTATTCTACCGTCACATTCTCATTTCTCACCAGCCATTTTAAAAAAGTCTTGAGTGACAGCCAAACCAAAACGATCTCACAGCACAGCAGAGACAAATAATAGCAAGAGAGAGAGAGTGCAGAAAGAAAAAAGATCACACTATAAAGAGAAGGCCAAGCCGAACCAAAGACCGTGACAAATGTAACCACAGTTGAAACTAAAACACTTTTTTTTTCTTGTTTTGCCTATTGCCAATGGTTTCTCTCGTGTACGTTTCTGTCAGATCTCCATTCTCCAAATCCAAGAATTCAGCTAAACTCTCCTAACCTCACCTTTTTCATTTCCCATTATTTAATAAACAGTAACTGTTTCTTGCTCACTGGGTTTCCGCAATCTATCTACATGCATTGAAATTGCTACTACACTAGCTGCTTCTTCTGCCAATTCCTCCGCATTTAACACCCTGAACTCAAAAGCTGGTTGAGGGGTAGGAGTAATAAAGTGGAGATAGGAGCTTCAGTTTGCAATTATGAAACTTTACCCCGAGTGAGTGGTAAAGCCGCAAGAACTGCCCCATCTTAAAAAAATGAGATAAGCACGCTGGTTTGGAAAGAGTTACAAGAAACCTTCCCTGATTTGCTGCACCTTAAATCGCTACCTTCCAAGTTCTCAGTTATAAATCACCGAGAGAAACAAACCCTTTCAACATTGCCCAACTTTCTTGCTCTGGTTGTGTTCTTGAATAATTTGGTACTATCTTTCACACACCAGAGTCTCTTCTCTTGTCAGGTTTTAGCATGTTTTAGTTTAGTTCCTAAGTCCTTGTGTGTATGTGTTTTAACAGATTGGAAAAAGATGTCGCGTCAGAAGCAAGGTGAAGAAGCCATGATGTCGAGTCTCACCCAAGCGGTTGAGCGTGAAGAGGGAGAGGAGGTCAAAGGGGAGACGCCACATTTTACCTTAAGAAATGCTCTCTGGCATGGTGGTTCTGCCTATGATGCTTGGTTCAGCTGTGCCTCAAATCAGGTAAATATCAGTGAGGAGAGTGTGTTATGATCTGCAAATAACCATACTCAGGTTTATGTGTATATATAATAATATCATTTGCTTTGAAAGGTAATTTTTTTTAAAAGAATCTCAGTATTTGCATATTAGTTCTGGTTCTTGGCTTGTTCTCCTAAAGAAATGAGTCAAGGATTTATTGTCTTATGATACTCATGATACGAGATGAGATTCTGAGTTTGAACACGGTTTTGGTTTCTTCTGAAGCAGGAAAATGTAAAAAAAAAAAAAAAAAGTTTTTTATTTTCTGGTTTTGTGATGTGCAGGTTGCCCAGGTTCTGTTGACTCTGCCTTACTCTTTCGCACAGCTGGGTGTGGTTTCAGGCGTTATATTCCAGGTGTTCTATGGGTTGCTGGGGAGTTATACTGCTTATTTAATCAGTATTCTGTACATTGAGTACAGAAGCCGGAAAGAGAAAGAGAATGTCAGCTTCAAAAACCATGTCATCCAGGTTAGATATCCAAGGAACCTAGACTTTTTACCCCCTTTTTCCACCTTATACAGTGCCATTTTTGTTTTTACTCTTGACACCAAACAAGTTTCCCTTCAATTTCTTTGCAGTGGTTTGAAGTGTTGGAAGGCTTACTGGGTCCATACTGGAAAGCCATAGGATTGGCCTTCAATTGCACTTTTCTCCTCTTTGGATCTGTTATCCAGCTCATTGCTTGTGCCAGGTTTTCATTTCCTCATTACTTAATGTATCTGCATTAGTATATTATATCACTGGAACTATTATTATACCGGGTTAGAATGTGCAACACTGGCCTAATAGAAGAGTGTGAATTGATCCAAATAGATATATAAACTCTTGTCTTTATATGCAGTAATATATACTACATCAATGATCACTTGGACAAAAGGACTTGGACCTACATATTTGGGGCTTGTTGTGCCACCACAGTGTTCATTCCATCATTTCACAACTACAGGATATGGTCCTTCCTTGGTCTTGGCATGACCACCTACACTGCTTGGTATTTGACCATTGCATCACTTGTTCATGGCCGGGTAAGCAAAACCAACAACAACCTTAAACGCTTCTACTCTTTGAAATTGTCTCAACTAAACCTTGTTTAAAAACTGTCTTTTATTTGATAGGTTGAAAATGTGACACATTCGGGCCCAAAAAAGTTGGTTTTGTATTTCACAGGCGCCACCAACATACTCTACACTTTCGGCGGGCACGCCGTCACAGTGTATGCACCTTTTAATATTTTGCTTATTGAGTTGGACAAAACAATCATGATATGTGTTTTCTTTATTGTCTGGGGCAGACACCATAGAAAGATAATTGGAGAATTTCACTGCACGGTCCCCTTTCTTCAACTGCACCATTATCATCCTGCATTAATTTCTAATAACCCTCGGAAATAGGACAAACATTTTATGCAACACTTTTTAATAGCCATTACGATGGTGTCTTGCCTCACGGTTATACTCTGTCATTAGCAGTAAAAAATGTTCAGACCCCACTTCAACTTTTTTTCTACTAATACGAAACATATATTGGAAATTCTCATATATTTGGTTAGAATGAGCAATGAGTGTGATAGAAACTACTATGTATTTCAGGGAAATCATGCATGCAATGTGGAAGCCTCAGAAGTTCAAGTATATATATCTGTATGCAACATTTTATGTGTTCACTCTCACTATCCCCTCTGCTGTTTCCGTTTACTGGGCCTTCGGTGACCAACTTTTGGATCATTCCAATGCTTTCTCACTTCTCCCTCGTAGTGGCTGGCGTGACGCCGGTGTCATCCTAATGCTCATTCACCAGGTCCTCCATATATAATTTTCCTAAATTAGTGTATAATTGTTAGTTAGTCACTAATAATTGATTGTTAATTAGTGACTAATAGTTGGTGTGAGTTGCAGATTATCACATTTGGGTTTGCTTGTACGCCATTGTATTTTGTGTGGGAGAAAGTGATAGGAATGCATGACACAAAGAGCATATGCTTGAGGGCTGTAGCCAGGTTACCTGTGGTGATACCAATATGGTTTTTGGCTATTATTTTCCCTTTCTTTGGGCCCATTAATTCAGCTGTGGGGGCCCTTTTGGTCAGCTTCACCGTTTACATCATCCCCGCTTCGGCCCATATGCTCACTTTCAGATCTGCCACCGCAAGACAGGTAACCTTTGTTTCTATCGTCAATTGCTGATAATGTTTGAGAATATGATTATGATGGGTTATTTATTTTGGCATTTTAAACAGAATGCTGCAGAGAAATTGCCGTTCTTCATTCGAAACTGGACGATGATGTACGTGGTGAATGCATTGGTGGTGGTGTGGGTTCTGGTGGTGGGCTTTGGGTTTGGAGGATGGGCCAGCATGGTTAATTTCATCAGACAGGTCGACACATTTGGACTATTTGCTAAGTGCTACCAGTGCCCGCCCAAATTCACCAACCACACCCTGCATCACTCATAAAAAACTATCTTTTATTTATTTTTTTTACCCTTTTGATGCTTCTGTATTATCCCTGTTTAATCTACCATCATAATACTGTTAATGATCCTTATGTAGCAAGCCATATTGCTTTTGGATATATGATATATTATACTACAATTTCTTAGAATACTTCTTACATATTAACTTTACTTTTTTTTTAATATTTGTTTTCTTAATCGTTTGGACTCATCATAAACACCAACATAGCTAGCTTAGGGATAGCATGTAAAGGCTGCAGAAGTCCCTATTATAGCTTCCATTTTTAATAAAACCATGTTCCTGGAAAAACCTTCAATCATTATGGCTAACACTAGCCTACACTGTTCTTCTTCAATTGATGAGAGTGGAACCAGCTGGATTCTGATTACTTTGCTAAATATTTAATAGCATTAAAATACACTATTATAGTCAAAAGTCAATGAAATATTTTAGAAGTGAGTTATATTAATTCCCACAATGGTATGTTACGACCAAGTTTTGCATTTTGCTGCAGGAGAAGATTGTTTTTGTATTTATATATGTTTGAAACAGAGATCTTCTCTTACAAGTTTTAATATGTCTCATAGAGAAATTAAGCACTACAAGTTTTGCTGAACATGGAATATCATGAACTAAAAGTTTAATGACTATGTTTAACTAAGATAGACCTATTCACTCCTGTACTGCTTTATACAACCATTTATCGAAAATGACAGCTCCAATAAATTTTTAAATAAATCTGAACTTTATCAACTCAACCATTCTCATAAAATTAATAGTGTTTACACATTTTATCCATGGTACTACTTTATGATTATGTATACATAACTGACTGAATTATGTAAAATTTTATATTTGCATATATCATAAAATATGCATGATTTAATATCACAAGGAAATAAAAGAAAATGATCTATTCAACATCAACAAATGTCGAAAAAAAAAATTTTAACTCACTTTTTTGACTCATTTTTATTCTACCACTTCTATCATCATTACATAATCTATTTTAATTTTAATAATGATTAAAATAGTGAATTGAAAATGGGTTAAAAAAGATAAATTAAAATACTATTATCCAAAAAAGAATGTGGGGTGTATCATCACATTCAAAAACCTTATTTCACCGAAGAAACAAACATGAAATACATGATCCGGTAGTCCATCACAAACTTCAAAAGCTTCTTCTAATACATATTTTATTTAATGTTTTTGTGTCATATTATTTGAGGTTTCCTTGTCTTAAATAAAACACAAATTTAATTGTGTTTTTTATTACACCAATAAATATTTTAAATAATGATAAAATAACATGATTATTTTTTAAAATTTAATCATTTATAAATAAAATTATTATAAAATAATAAATAAATTTAGAGTAAAATATAATAATGTAAGTTTTGTTAAGATCTATTGGAAACATCTAAAGAGAGTTGTTTGTGTTTCCATTAGGAAGAGTAGAGATGTGTTATGAATGTGTGGGGTCACATTGAGACCACTTCAAGAGAGTTAATCCATTGTGATGCTTATGAAAAGGGTATTTCTTCCTGCACCTCCAAAATTTCTTTTACACCTTCAAAGTTTCTTTAAATTTCCAAAAAATTCTTCGATCATTTAAAGAAATCCGCAGACAACACATCCCCAAAATTATGTCGACTTTTGGAAGTCAAAATATATCACAAGAAGTTGACTTCCGAAAGTCAAAATGTATCACGGAAAGTCGACTTTCGGAAGTCAAAATGTATCATCGGAAGTCGACTTCCGGAAGTAAATAATTATCACCGGAAGTCAAAAAAATTACGGAAGTTGACTTCCATAAGTCAATAAATTAATTTTATTTTAAATATTTTTAATTCTTTTTAAAATTTATGTTTTCTAACTTTTAATTGTTTTTTTAGTTTATTATTTATTATTTTATTTCTTTTTTATGTTTTCATATTTCTTAATATATATTTTTTAAAAATATTAATATATATATATATATATATAATTTTATTTTTATTTAATATACTGAAAAATAAATATAAATATAAGTAAAATTAAAATAATATTAAACTTTAAATAAAAAGAACAAAAAAATAGAAAATTTATTCTGCTTCATTTAGTTTTATTTAATATTTAAATTAATTTTAAATAATAAAACTTTAAATTAATATATATATATATATATATATATATATATATATTTTTAAATATAATTTTTTAAATTCTTTTTTTTTTTTATTAAAGTTTTAATAAATTATATAAAAATAAATTTAAATTTAAAAATATAAAAATATATATAATTAAAAATGTTTATTAAAATTAAATATTTAAATTTTAAATAAAAATAAAAATTCAAATAAAATATAAAATATTATACACGAAATATATAAATAAAATAATTATAATAATACTAATAAAATAAATAAAAATAAAAATAAAAATAAAAAAAAAGAATAATTTTAATTAAAACAGAATATATATATATATATATATATATATATATATATATATATATATATTTAAATTTAAAGTTTTATTATTTTAATTTAAATTATTTTTCATTTTTATTTTCATTTTTTTATTTAGCATTTTTTTTACTTATTTCTTATTTTCTATAATAAATTTTTTTAAATTTATATATTTTATAATTTTTAATATTTTTGATACGTGTTTTAAAAAATAAAATAAAATAAAAGGTAGAAAATATAAATTTAAAAAAAATTGAAAAATATTTAAAATAAAATTAATTTGTTATTTCTGGAAGTCGACTTCTGGTAATGTTTTTTTATTTCCGGAAGTCGACTTCCGGTAATGATTTTTGATTTCCGAAAATTGACTTTCGGGGATATATTTTGACTTCCGGAAGTCATATATTTTGACTTTGGGAAGTCGACATTCGAAAGTAATTTTGGGAGTGTGATGTCCGTGAGTTTTTTTAAATGATCAAAAGATTTTTTGAGAATTTAAAAAAAAATTGGAGATGAAGAAGAAATGCTTGGAGGTATAGGAAGAAAGAGCCTATGAAAATTGATTATAAATGTCAACGCTTCTTTTTGTGTAAATTAGATTGAAAAATTGTTCAATATACTTGTGGGCCTAAATTAAAAGGCCACTCAGTTTAATCTTTTTAAGACAGTTGTTTTCAGTAGTTTCTTCTAGCACTTGTCAAATTTCTTTATGCACTTCATTATTCTGGATTTTATTTTTCAAAACAGTTAAATTAATTTCGGAAATATTTTTCCGAATAAAAGTGGTAAGTGTCTTCCAAAAAAAATATTTTAGAATTTATTTAGTGCGTTCTGAAAAAATAAAATCTGAAATGATAGGGTGCAGAGAAAAAATTGATAGTACGGGGAGAAAATGCATTGTGACTTTTTTACCTCCATGTTTTTTCCTACACCTCGTACATGTTAAAAATATTCCTTCATGTAATTTCACAGAAAAGATCGTTAATTGAGTAATTAAAAAGAATAGAATTGTATATTTTGGAAGTTAAAAAAAATAGGTATTATATTTTTTATTACATAATATAACAACATATGTTGCGGAATTTGAAAATACATTATAGATTAACGACCCAAAACCTTTTTTTTTTAAATTGTGTAATTCAAAACTATATTGTAGAATTATTTCTTTCACTCTCAAATTGTACAATTTAGAAATATATGTACAATTTAGAATTTTCACTTTTGAAATGAGGAATCTATTTTTTTTTTTCTAAATTAGTTAATCTAAAATTAACATTTTCATTTCATTGTTGAATTTTGAAAGTTTATTAATTTTTTATTAATTTGAATTAAAAGTCAAATTAATTCAATACACAACTATATATGTTCATCGACGGATTTTGAAAGGGTTAGAGATGTCGTCATCTCCAGATTCTTTAGAATGATGTGTACATAGAATGAAAATTTTAGAAATTAAATTAGGTAGATTTTTTATATATGTATAGAACACATCATTTAATTTATTGGTAATAAAAAGTAAACACCAAATCAGATATAATAAACAATAAAAAAGACCTCACATATTTTATATATATATATATATATATATATATATAATGGAAATTG
>Ga0214544_1006308_pt1 | contig 21996 bp, 14 predicted proteins | sample CNSS3metaG_FD_160074 | JGI IMG/M metagenome (GOLD analysis project Ga0214544, IMG submission 160074) | Root nodule microbial communities from cowpea collected in UCLA plant growth center, Los Angeles, California, USA - CNSS3 | ecosystem: Host-associated > Plants > Roots > Nodule | place: USA...
TAATTATAATTTTTACAAATAATAATTATTTATAATTATTAATATTCAAAATTATAATATATTATTATTATTCAAAATTATAATTATTTAAAATTATATTTACTCAACAATAAAATTAATTAAAATTCAAATTATTCAAAATCGTAAATAACTCAAATTTTAATTATTCAAAATTATCATTATTTTAATTTATATTTACTCAATAATTAAATTAATTAAAATTAAAATTATTCAAAATTATAATTATTTACAATTATATTTACTCAATAATAAAATTAATTAAAATTTAAATTATTCAAAAATCATAAATAACCAAAATTTTAATTATTCAAAATTATAATTATTTAAATTTATATTTACTGAATAATAAAATTCATTAAAATTTAAATTATTCAAAATGGTAAATAACTAAAATTTTAATTATTCAAAATTATAATTATTTGAAATTATATTTACTCAATAAAAAATTATTTAAAAATAAAATTATTCAATATCGTAAATAACTAAATTTATAATTATTCAAAATTATAATTATTTCAAATTATAATTATTTAAATTTATATTTACTCAATAATAAATAAATTAAAATTAAAATTTATCAAAATCATAAACCAATTAAAATTTTAATTAATCTAAATTATAATTATTTAAAATTATAATTATTTAAATTTATATTTGCTCAATAATAAAATTAATTAAAATTAAAATTATTCAAAATCTTAATAACTAAAATTTTAATTATTCTAAATTATAATTATTTAAAATTATATTTACTCAATAATAAAATTAATTAAAATTTAAATTATTCAAAATCATAAATAACTATAATTTTAATTATTTTAAATTCTAATTATTTTAAATTATAATTTTTTAAAATTATATTTACTCAATAATAAAATTAAATAAAATTAAAATTATTCAAAATCGTAAATAACTAAAATTTTAATTATTCTAAATTTTACTTTTTTAAAATTATAATTAATTAAAATTAATAATAATTAAAATTAATTAATATCAAAATTATTTACATTAAAATTAAAATGAAGTAAAAAAAATTGTGGAACACATCATTACGTTATTACGGAAGTGGAACTCGCCTTACGGAAGTGGAACTCGCCTACGAAAGTCGAACTCACCTACGGAAGTCGAACTCACCTACGGAAGTTGAACTGGCCTACGGAAGTGGAACTGCTCTTACGGAAATCAATATTTACTAACTACGGAAGTCGACTTCCGGTATTGATGTCGACTTCCGTAAGTGCCATTTTTTTTTCTTCCCAACCTGGTTCCACGACTTCCAGCTTTTTGTGTTTTTACAGATCTATATTCAAATAAAAAATAATAACTACGTACAGCAAACATAACAAAGATGGCAGAAACAATCAATAAATTATAAAATTAAAATATACAACGGGATAGTTTTAGCTTTACTTACCTGGAGAGGAATGGGGAAGGGAAGAGGAAGAGCGGACAAAAAAAATTAGAAGGAGTGGGGCAGAGTGAAGCACGTTAGAGTGGTGAGTGGGGGCAGATGAGAGATTGGGGGGGTGTGCGGCGGCTAGGGTTGAGTGAAAACAAGTGAAACATTAAATAGGAGAGAGAAATAGAGATTAATTGATTTAAAATTTAAAAGTACTAAAAGGGTAGTTTTGGAATTTATGAAAAGTTTGGAGGTGCAGAAGAAATATTGGGGGTGCAGGAAGAAAACCCCCGTAGCATTGAATGAACGAGTTGGGCTAAGTCTAGCATTTGTGAGTTTGGACTGGATATTCAAAATACAAGACCCAAATATATATTACAGCAACTCATAAAAGAGTGATTCTATTTGCTCCTCAATTTTTCTTTTATATTTCAAAAATTAATGTTTATAATGTAAAAAATAGACGGGGATTTGTGTTGTGCCCTCTTTGTGAAGATTTTGAGTTCAAACTTTTTTTTTCTAATTTAGACTAAATGTTTTTTCCTCTATTTCAATTGTACAAAATATTAAATCAAGCTTTTTTAAAAAAATATTACACAATTGATGACTAATTAGGGATTAAGTGATGACCTTCTTCTCAAGCTAAGAAGTTCCCAAGCATGAAGATGAGTCCAATGAAAGAAGTTTGCGTGGAAGCAATGGAAGAAATGGGTATGATAGCTCTCAGTTCGGTGTTTGTGTGAAGGGAAAGAAGGTGTTCAATGACTTCCAAAAGATGTTAGGTCAACTCTATAGGAAGGTGGATAGAAAAAATCACATAGATGCTCTAGTCTTGATTTTGGAGATAAATATGACTGCACAATATTTTGACAACATAAAAATATTAATCTCAGAATAATGTTTGCATGGGGTGAGCAACTCTATTTATAACTAACTTACCCTAGAAATGTCTCACAAAATTAGAAGTACTCTAAAACCCTCAACTTTCCTAACTTTGGTAACAAGGCTAAAATCCTCTCCATTAAGAAGAGGGCATGTGGTGTGGTCACTATTGTGGGAAAAATCCTCTCCGTTGGTAGAAGGACACATGCCCACTACTAGGAGGAAACCCTCTCCATTAGGAGGAGGACACTTGGTCATTACTCTCCACCAATTTTAAAACACAATTCAATCCTCCTTTTTGTGTGTTGACTTATTTTCTATAATTGATATTAACACACAAACTCTAAAGGATTGAGCTCTAAACACCTGCTAGAAGAAAAGATCTAATAATATGGCATGAATGGAGCCACATTTTATCGGAGAAGGAACTTCCCTCTATTAGAAGCTCTCTAATAGAGTTCCTCTAAGGCTCAAGTCAACCTAAAGTCGCTAGATAACATGCCAAAGATATGAGAGCCCAATACAATGGCCATTGTATAGGCCCTTAACCTAAAGAATCTCACATAGATAGGGGGTGGGCATGGATTGGATTTTTAATTATCCAATCCACATCCATTTTAGATCCAAATAATTGGATTAGATTTTCGACCCAAATCCATTGTTTTAGCAAAAGTAGTTTGGATTTTTTAAAAATCCATATACAAATATTTGGATCAAGATTTAAATCCAATCCAAATATTTGGATCAAGTTCAAAATTCAGAATCCATTTTTTATAAAAGAAATTTAAATTGAATTTTTTTAAACTTGTGTCATTAAGGCCATAAAGGTGTCAATTTGGCCCGACGACCCGAACGGGCACGACCCAAACGGGCACGACGACCCGAACGACCCAGACGGGCCCGATGACTCGGACAGGCTCGACGACCTGGACGGGCCCAACGACCCGAACGAGCCCGACGACCTACACGGGCCTTACGACCCGGATAGACCCGACGACACGAACGAGCCCGACGACATGAACGGGACGTCAGGACCGTCCGGGCCGTACGACCCGTCTGGGACGTCGAGCTCCTCCAGGTCGTAGGGCCTGTCTGGGTTGTCGGGCCGGTTCGTGTCGTCGTGCCCGTTTGGGTCGTAAGGCCCGTGTAGGTCGTCAGGCCCGTTTGGGTCGTCAGGCTTGTCTAGGTCGTCGAGCTCGTCTGCATTGTCGGGCCTGTCTAAGTCGTCAGGCCCGTCTCGGTTGTTCAAGTCGTCAGGTCCATCCCAATCGTCGGGCTCATCTAGGTCGTCCGTCCCGTTCGTGTCGTCGTGCCCATCTGGGTCGTAATTCCCTTGTAGGTCGTCAGGCCTGTCCGGGTCATCGGGCCCGTCCGTAGCGTCGGGCTCGTCCAGGTCATCTGAGTCATCAGGTCCGTCCGGATCATCGGGCCCATCCGGGTCGTCGGGCCCATTCGGGTCATCGGACCCCCCAGGCCTCTTTAGGTAATCAGACCCACCTAGCCTGTTCGGCTCTTCGGGCCCGCGGGTCATTGGGCACGTTTGGCCAGTTCATGTCTTTGGGCCTGCTTGACTCGTTCGAGTCTTTGGGCCTGCCTGACCTGTTTTGGTCATTGGGCCTGTCTGCCCCATTCGGGTCTTCGGGTCCGCCTGACCCGTTCAGGTCTTTGGGTCCACTTGACCCGTTCGGGTCTTCGGGCCCGCCTTACCCGTTCGATTCTTTGAGCCCGCCTGACTCGTTTGGTTCATCGGGCCCGCTTGACCCGTTTGGGTCTTCGGGCCCGCCTAACCCATTCGGTTCTTCAAGCCCGCTTGACCCATTCGGGTCATCGGGCCTGCCTGGCCCGTTCAGGTCTCGAGCCCTCTTGGCCCGTTCGGATCTTTGAACCTGCCTGGCCCGTTCTGGTCTTCGGGCCCACTTGGCCTGTTCGGGTCTTCGGGCCCACCTGGCTCGTCGGGTCATTGGGCCTGCCTGGTCCGTTCGGGTCATCGGGCTCACTCGAATTTTTTGAACCGTTGGGCCCGATCGACTCGTTTGGTTTGTTGGGCCCGCCTAGTTCGTTCATATCTTTAGGCCCGTCCAACCTCTTATGGTCGTCGGGCCTGCCCGATCCGTATAGGTCATCGAGCAAGGCTCGTCTGAGTCTGAATTTAACCTAGTCCATCTCAACCTTTAGTCTAACCCAACTAAATTTAAATTGAAAATTTGGATTGAATTTTTTGGATTATCCATATTGAAAAATCTTGATTTATAAAATAGATATTCAATCCATAAAATATATAAAATGTAGATTAGATTGAAATCCAGATCCATTAAATGGTTTTTAAATGGATTGAATTTTTACAAAAATGGATTATAAATGGATTGGATTGGAGCAAAAGTGGATTGGATCAAGAAAATTAGATTTTTTGCCCACCCCTACACATAGAATGTGATTCTAGGAATCTTCAAAGTGCATAAGGCGCATCTTTAAGATCCAAGACAAAATCAAACCAAACTCAAGTCAATTCCTATTAGGTGAAAATAGACTAGATCTCTCAAAGCTCTAGAGGAAGAAGATGGTGTAGTTAAGGTTGAGTTTGAAAACCAAGTGATGAGAAAATATTTATTATGTCTAGATTTGTTAGACCTTTTGGGTTTTTTTGTTCCTTCTACAAGTGTTTAGTGTCAAGAAGATGAGGAATACTTTACCTTTCCTTCAACTTTCTCTTTATTTGGGTGTTTTCTAACCTATGCACATCCACATCCTCTTTTTCTCTTCCTCAGGTTCACAAGATATTTCCTAATAATTTCAACCAATATTATGACTTCATTTATACGGTTTTATTGCACCTTAGGGTATCGTTGTAACTCTTTGTATGTCATGTTTTTTGTTGATATCATGGGGCATGGGAAAATTCAACTTCGTCCCTTGCCATATATTTTTACACAGGTAAGATAACCTCACAGGACAACATCATCCACCATATTTTTCTCTTAGAAGATATTTTCTTATAGTTGACAAAAAGTCCTCTTCCAACACTTGTCTAAAAGGTTAGCGTGTCTGAAAAGACTATAAAACCCTAGAAAATAAAATTTTAGAATTGATAGTGGTTTAAATATAGTAAGACTCAATTATTTTAACATTAAAAGGTTTTAGTATAAATAAAATTGTTATAAATTAGTTTCATTATTTTAAAACACACAATCTCTCTATAAACCATTTTTCTAAAGTTCTCTTTATGATTTCTCGTCCTTTGTTCGCCTGATTGAAGATTTGAGTTCGTAGAAGTGATCCTCACGGAGAACTCTTCAATTTGGATCGATCAGTTCCTCCGTTTGTGTAAGTTAAGTTTTAATCTTTTTTTTGTCTTCTTTTGTTTTCTGTTGCATGTGAGGCTTTTTCGCTTGCATACGAGGTTGTAATCTTCTATATGAGTCTTTACTGATCAATGAACATAATTATATGTCCTAATCGTTCTTGTGATGTTTCTATGTGTAAATAGAGCATCTTGTAGAGTTAGAAACGTTTTGATGTTTTTAAAGTAGGTTGGGTCTATTGAGTTGTTTTGTCAAGTAAGGGAAGCTAGTCACTATTAGTATGTGTGACTTTATCAATTTGATTGTTCTAATTGGTGATTATTGATTTTATTGGAGGATTGAATTGAATTGTCTGATGAATCTAGTTGGTGTGTATGTTTTGATGTAATCTAGTATATTATGGATATATTCTTATGCTTGAATAATCTTGTTTGATTTTGTGTTGATTATGATATTTGGAATCTGAGCAATTGAATAAATGCATACCCTCTCCATGTGGTAAAATTGTTTTGAATCATTGTACTGAGGAAGGGATACCAATTTGATCAATTGGTCAGGTCAGGGTTCACTTAACATCATAAAATGGAGTTGTTGTTATTTGGTGCAGTGTTGAGCAACGATAGAGTGTCGTTGAGCCCCAATTATATGTTACAGGTCTGAAAGCATTTGGCTCTAGAGCATTGAGCGTTAGTCTTTACGTCTACAATTATATTTTTAGTTTTAATTAAAAAGTAGTGTTCAATTTAGAATTAGGATAATAGCAACTAAGGTATAGTTAGGACTAGACACTAGTATGAGTGTTATGGAAGCAAGAGGATGCATAGAGGGTGGTGGAATAAACATTTAAGCACTTTGGAAGGATTGATATACTTGTGAATGTTGCGGTTGGGAACTTCCTTACGTCGGCAAAGGATCTCTCCCCCAATGGCTTTCTAATAAGTTCTGTCTGTGTCACCTATTCTTATCTTTTCTTTAATTTAAGGCAAATGGGTATATTGGTTAAAGAATTGAAAATAAAAAGATTATTGAGAAGTGTCATTAATAATATGTGATTTCCATTGCATCTTCATTGTGATTCTGTTGAAGGGGTGTCTAACTTATCTCATGTAACATGATTGGTACAAATTCCTTTTGTACATAAATCTGATTAATGGAATTTTTAGATTAATCATTTATGATTTAATCACATTTTTAGATTACTTTAGATTTCAATGATACTCCAATCAAAATTAAAGTTCACGCTATGTTAACTTTTGATACAAATTTAAGCTTCGGAGGAAATAAGTAGCAAATCAATTTATCAGGAGTTTCCCAACATTGTTATGATCTAGTTTTGGCTGCTTGAACATCAGTTATTTTTGTTTTAAAGATTCTATCATTAACATCAATCAAAAAACATAGGGAAGAAAAAATAATGTAGTTTTTGTCTCAAGAAATTACTTTTCCTTTGACAAAAGGATGCGTGCATTCCATGTTGGCTCTTTTTTAAATGGCTTACTGAGATGCCCCTGACCAGACAAGTTAGCTACAATGCAAGGTGGATTACTTGAAGATCAATTTCTCCTTCCTGTTATTTAAAACAATTTCTCATTTTTGTAGTACTAAGTTATTGTATCTTGACCTTTTTAGGTGAGACACGTTCCTGGATTCTACGATTGTAGCTTACAAATGGAAGTGGAAAGAGATGGCCAAGGTCACTCTGCAGTTGTCCGCATATCTAAAGATGATCAAGACCTAGCAACTGGGCAATTTGCAGCCTTTTATTTTCTGCATTAAAGGTATCATCTCCACAGTCACTCAAGAAACATAGGGAGAACAAAATATGAAGATGATATTGTTTTATTTTAATTTTAATCATGTACGTTGACAATTGATCTATTTGTTATGCTTAAAAACTTTCACTATGTTCTTAACTTTGACTATTTTGAATGTGATAAAATTTGAAATGTTTCATATAAATTGGTTCGCAAGATTTATTATATTTTTAAGTAATATTGATAATTAAATCTATTTTATAAGGTACAAAAATAATAAGAGCATGAAACAATATGGCCTAATGCAATTTGCTACGATTTGGTTAGGAATTAGCTAAAGATAAAGTATTACAATTGGCAAGGGATTAGTTAGGGTTTAGCTAGGTATTAATTTGCTACGAATCAGTTAGAAATTTGCTACAATCACTCCGCTAGGGATTAACGAGGGTTTAGCTAGGGATTAGTTTGCTATGGATTAACTAGGGATTTGTTACAAATATTTAGCTAGAGATTAGCTAGGGATTTGCTACAACTAGTTTGCTAGGGATTAGCTAGGGATTATTCTCTCGCAAATTTGGAAATTTGTTGTAGTGTATGAATCTTCTGGTGTTGAGTGGTAGCATGATATCGATGAGCGCTAGTTTTTGCGAGGAAAATGGCGCTAAGCGTCAAATGCGATGTTTTGCATGTTTATCCTATTTGTGTGTTTTGAATGTTTTGTGATTGATTCTAAGCATGTTTATGTCTTTTATTATTATAAATTGAGGTGAAAATGTTGTTATGAGTACGTAAGATGATTCTTGGTATGGGATGATGTGTGAGCATGTGAAATTATGATATTTAAAGAGTTTCAAAGAAAATTCTTGGTGATGGTATTGTTAGTGTATGCATTGACATATGGAAGGCAGTAAGGAGGCATCCTGATACTTTAATAAGCATTCACACTCAAATAGAATAGAATGAGTTATGTGATGAGAGTTACAGGAGGTCTTAGTCACTAGATCATTTTGGTCATAGGCTTGAAAGGAACTTACCTTGTGACTAGTAGGGTGATAACTCGTTTGTTTATGGCTCTACAAAAATACTATTACAAGTGTACGCCTCCAGTAATCTCCTATGTCAAAGAAATGTATTCATATAATTGATTATAAAAGAGTCTGATGATATGTAGGATTTTTGTGTGATGATTGTAAATATATCTATTGTGATAATAAAATGGTGTAGTATGTGGTGAATATAAATACATGTGTACTTATTTTCAACTAGCTTACCCTTACACTTGTTGATTATTGTGTTTTGTTTTCTTCCTTTTGGGATGATCACTTATTCGCTAGGAGCAAATGGAGTTGCAAGTTTAGAGGCACGTCTGAAGGATGAAGAGTTATCAGTTAGAGTTATGAGAAGTCTTAGAGAGTTTTAGTTTTGGTTAGTTTTTGGTATAGAGCTTGTTATTTAGTTTGAGTGTATAAATAATAATTTTTATTATCCTCTCTTTTGTTAGACTATATTAATATATTTTTTAAGACTGATTACCTCTTTTAAATATTACTAGCGAACACACAGGCGTTGTTGCACCTATGTATTCGCATTTTTTAATTTTCAAGAAATTGAAGTTCAGATTCATAACAAATATATAAATTTTTAAAATAGTTGTTAAATGTAAAATTAAAAAAATAAGATATGTATAATTTTTTTTTAAATAATGGTTTAAGACAAAAGATGTTTTTAGAATAACGGTTAAAAGTAAATTATTTATAAAATAATTAATTTTTAAAATAATTAAGGGTAAAACTGGTATTATGAAATGTGAACACAAAAAATGGAATTCTTTTTATATATTATTATTATAGATGATGAAACATCCTATTTTATTAGTTTCAAGTTGTTAAAATTGTTACAAAAACAATCCGGTAATTGAAATTTTGATTTAAATATTCTAAATATGATATCATCTCTTAATTATAATTATAATCATATTTATAGTTGATATAATAATGTTTGTTACTTACTTAAAATTTTGCGTACGAATATTTGCAAGTTACACAAATTTATAGCTAAAATTAATTTTCTTAAAAAAATTAATTAAATAAAAATATAGAATATTTGTACATAAAATGAATAATATATATATATATATATATATATTTGTTTTTTTTCTTAGTGTATGTTTAGAAAAATTTATCTGTAGTATATTTAAGAAGAAAAAAATGAAATAAATTTATGTATTTGATAAAATTAGCTTAAGTTAATTTATAGAAATTATTTTCCATATCTTCTTTAAATCTTTATTTTTTTAACTTCAAGTCAATTTTAACTTTTAAAGAATATTATTTCTATTTGGTATTTTATTTTCGGAAAAAAAAAAGTTTTGGGTCAAAGATCTTTTAACAAATCAATTCAACGATCCAAGGAAAAATATATAGTTTGCATTCACACTCCAATTACACTTTGGTCAGAATTGGATCAAACCCATTCACATTGACATTTGAAATACTATATAATATATTCCACTCCATCATGGAAAACTTGGGGATCAAGTTCAAAACAATATATAAAAAGACACCCATAGGCTTATCATCAACTCCATCATCAATTATGAGCAAAATGGCAGAGAAAGACAAGGTCATCCTACACGGGATGTGGGCCAGTCCATATTCCAAGAGGGTAGAATTGGCCCTTAATTTCAAGGGCATACCCTACGAGTATGTGGAAGAAGACCTGAGAAATAAGAGTGAATTGCTTCTTCAGTACAATCCAGTTCACAAGAAGGTTCCTGTTCTTGTTCATAATGGAAATGCCATTGCTGAGTCCATTGTGATCCTTGAATACATCGATGAAACATGGAAACATGGTCCCAACCTGCTTCCCGCCGATTCCTACAGAAGGGCCCAAGCTCGCTTCTGGTCCACTTTCATTCAGGATCAGGTAATTAACTACATCAGTGCATGCATTTCTTGCTTCCACAATGTTAATTTTGTATTAGTATATGTATGAAAATGAAAATTGATAGTAGCAGTTGCTTAAAAGAAAATTGTTGATCTGAGTTCCTATTTGTTGGCTAATTTCTGCTCACCTTCCATATCGTAGACCACTTGTTTGGTGAAAGTAGTGTTAGAATGTTAGAAGACTAGTTAGTATTTGTAGTTCACAAATTTTTGTTAATAACTCAAGATTAAAACATGGGAGTCTGAGCATAAAGTTCCACATTAGACCGAGAAAATTGAACACATTATAAGTAACAAGAATCATAAATTTATTGTCTTTTAACTGGGATCAATCAAACTACTTGATTAAACCAAGTGCTTTTGTTCTAATGCATGTCTCGCTCTCTTTTTTCTCAATTTTTTGGTTGCAGTTGGTGGAGGCCACTTTTCTAGTAGTGAAAACTGATGGAGAAGCGCAACAGAAGGCAGTTGACCAAGTGTATGAAAAACTAAATGTGCTTGAAAATGGAATGAAGACATATCTGGCAGAACGCGATGCAAAGGTTGAAAGCAACTTTGGAATCGTGGAAATTGTGTTTTCTGCGTTATTTGGTTGTTACAAGGCTCATGAAGAAGTTCTTGGCACGAAGTTCATAGTGCCAGAAAAGTTTCCAGTGTTATTTTCTTGGTTGATGGGCATTGCAGAGGTGGAAGCAGTGAAAAAGGCAACTCCTCCACATGAAAAAGTAGTGGGAATACTTCAGCTTTTCAGGCAGTCTGCATTGAAATCTTCTGCTGCAGCCTGATATAGGCTTCACCAGTTCAATGGATTTTCCATTATTATTTGCTTCTTCTGCAAGTCTTGAGATATCTTTCAATAACAGGATGAGTATAACACCTGTATTCATGTAACACCTGTATTCATGTAACACATGTATTGTGACAACATTGTCTGTGGTTATGTTTGAATTCATATTTAAGGTAAAAATAAAGTCATTTGAATTGGATTAGTCTTTTTCTTCTAAGTATAGTCAATAATAAATGAAAAATTGAAAGAAAAATGCTTAATCTCTTTAAACTTTATTTTATTATAATTATTTTTAAATTTTATCTCAAAATTTAATTTGTAAATAGACATAGTGAATTTTAATTTCGTTCTAATTAATTATTAAACTTTACCATTTCTCATATAGACATTTTGATATAGAATTGTGTTCAAACTTGTTAAATTTTATAAAAGGCTTAATTAAGTTAAATTTCTAATAAATTTGGAAACTTATTATTAATTTATTATTAAATGTGCAATATTTTCGTCATAAAAATCACCAGGACAAAACAAATGTTTTATCTTAGTTCATCTCATAAATGATGTCCAAATATAACAAGTCTCCCTTTTAAACGCTCCATAATCTCATTTGAGTGATGTTTTATTTTGTATACCAATTTACTTGTAAGAGCTTTTTTTCCATACGATAGTTTTTGCAAAAATCATATCTCATTCTCTTTCGAGGCTCATATCTCACCAACCATTACAGCACACCAACCAGAATACTTTATGGTGTCCTTAAAATTCTTAGATTCTCTTCCTGTTGTCACAGCTACAACAAAATTTCGAGGTCTAAGAGAAAATCGTTCATTATTTACAAAGTAAGTAATGGGATAAAGATTTTCCAAACTAAGGCATGTTACTAAGCATATGAACTTTCCAAGGGCTTTACTTTTCTAACATGAGTAACAAAATCCTTATACATTGTCGATGAAATTTTATCTCTTAGTCCCTTTCCCATTTGTGTCTTCGTATTTTCTTCTTGCACCACCACAACATCTTCAACCTCATTAACTTCACGTGGAGACATTACCTCACCATCCACACCACTCGTACTTACTCTGTACTAAAGTGTCATAGGATCTTCATGACAATCTCCATTCAACTCCTTTGAAGTTGGGGTTGCTCTTCTCTTTTTGCTCAAACAATTTTTATTATCTTTCAACCGTTCAACTAATTTGATATTCGAAAATTTTTCTCATATCTCAAAAGTACTTTTTATCTCATCATACCCTAAATTATACATTTTTTTTCTTTGTAAAATTTTGTTTGATGGTGTATCAAATCGTTTTTATAACATACATTTGATATTTTTACTTTTTTCAATGTATTTATTTGTTATTTTTTACCATGTACAATATTGTTTTAATGATTTTTATATAATTATTTATATTTTTTAACTCACTCTTGTAAATGTATTTTTTATCATGAAAGATATATGTCTAAATACAAATCATTATTACTTTAATCTTTGTTCTATGTGTAATTTTATTTAAGTTCAATAGTATAACCTTTATTAATGTATAAAAATAGATATTTCATATAATTTAGAGAAAAGAAAATAAAGAGACATTTAAAATATTTTTAAACTTCAATGTTTATTTTTTTTATAATTTTTAAAAATATATTTTAGCTTCAACTTTTTTTCATTAACATTTTTAAAGTTAATAGATATTTTGCTTGTTATAAATTTTATTTATGTGTAATTGTACAATATTTTATATTTTTTTTTACTTTTATTCAAGTATTATTTGGTAGTGTGATTTAAAGTTTTTATCATTTATTTTTCTAAATTTGATATTAAATATGTTTTCTTTATATTAAATATTTAATAATATCATGTTTGATCTTTAGTGATCTTTTTATAAAAGTTAAATAACTGATATAATAAGAGATACAACATGGATATTGATATAGTTATTCTCTGGTGAGGATACGGTGAGATAAAAATGTTATACCCATTAAATACGAAAAGAACGACGAGTATGAATTTTTATTTTAGAAATGGAGATGGGAAATTGAAACATGTTCTCATCACACCCTATTGCATTGTCATTCCTAATGGCTTTGCTTTACAAATTTTATAAAGACTTTTCATGTACAAAGAGAGAAATCATGCCACTGTTACCCGTTTTTCCCCGGTAAACCAGATCGGATAACGAAGCTTAAAATAATATGAAACCCAAATGCTTCAGGAAGTAATCTATGTTTTGTTGAATAAAAAATACCCAATAGACTTAGAATTAACAGAAGCTATAACATGAACAAGATAAGATCTAAATTTCGTTCACAAAAATGGATGAGAGAAGATAGCAAAAGAAGGAAGTGTAAAACACAAACCAAGCTCTATCATGATTCATGACCTTAGTTTCAAGATCATATCTATAGCTTGATGATCTAAAGTCTTTTGAGGTTTGATTGCAAGTACAAAATGTGACTCTGGAGAAGCCAAATACACAAATCTTATGACTACGTTTTGTGAACTCTAACAAATAGGACAACTATAAACTCTACCACTTAGCAAAAAGAAATAAGAAAATATATACAACAGATGTTAAGACACCAGACGATTTCATCCACACGTCTGACTCATCAGCTGGAAATATCTTGAATCCAAGTCACAACTAGAATCAGTTTGTCAAATGCCATTAAGGAACTGTTCTTCCATTTCAACACTGCTTCATCACTCTGAGCTTGTGGTGTTGTCACCTGCAACCCAATACTGCTTGACAGCAAACAACATCTTCTCTGAAACCATTGGACCATCTTCATGATCCACCATTTTGGTATTCCATCTCATTCCCTTCACAATTCTTTTCACCTTCACTAGCACATCAGCTTGATCTCGGAATATTACTGCTCCTTCAGGCCGTAGTATACGGTCCATCTCCAATAGAATGTCTTCTGCATTACATCTGCATTGATCATTTGAGTTAGCAAAACCCAAAAGTAATTTGTTTCCCTTGCACGCCTGTCTCCAAGGTTGTTCCAGTACAGGGTCTAGCATAAACATTTAGCACGCACTTACCCATTCTTGTACAAGCTGAAAACACCATTTGCATGGATAAGGTCATATGTCCTTGGATATGTGGAGAAGCCTTCACACCTGGTCGGAAAATGATAATTATTAAACAGAACTTCACCCCCCTAAAGTTTCAAATTAAAATTCTGTGTGGCAGATCATATGATAGTCCATTGAAAGCAAAATTTAGCAGAATTTATTGCTTCAGAAAAATTCCAGAATGTAATCCTTGTACATAAAGTTCAACAGCACTAAAATTGTTTTTTATACAATGCATACGTTTCTTGGCCTTTAAGTAATCATCACGGCACCTTTCAACAATTTTCTCAGACCAAGACCTTCGATGAAGTGACTTCAAACAATCCTAGGAGGTGCACTTTTGAACTAAGTAGGAATAATTACGTAAGCAAGAGTATGAATGTATTCCTTGTACATAAAGTTCAACAGTACTAAAATTGTTTTTCATACAATGCATACGATTCTTGGCCTTTAAGTAATCATCACTGCACCTTTCAACAATTTTCTCAGACTAAGACCTTCGATAAAGTGACTTCAAGCAATCCTAGGAGGTGCAGTTTTGAACTAAGTGGGAATAATTACGTAAGCAAGAGTATGAATGTATTGAATATCAAACACAGATTGGGCAAAAATAAGTTTCTATTATGGACAAAGAGAATGGTTATCTATTGCTTTTCATGTTTCATTTCTTTTTACTCCACTATTTTTTCTCTTGGTGTTACACTTTGGTGATATATTTATGTAAGGCAGACAGTTGTCTGATAGGGTACATGAGTTTGAATGCAAATGTTTGAGAAAGAACTCTTTGTTAGGGTTTAGGCCTATGCTTTGTGGGTTTGTGCTCTGATTCTGTCTTGTTTGTCTGTGCAATCTCAGAAATGTGAACTATTGTACTAAATTATGCAGTGGAGGGTTAAATTTACTAGATCTTAGAGTTGTCATCTTAACTTATACTTCTATAGATAACCATGTCATAGAAGTTACCAGTCATGATAAATGCCAATCAATCCACGCTCAAATATAACACCCAGGTTAGCTTTCTCAGCAATTGTGGGCACAACATTCATAACCCATAATTTGGGAGATTCCAGTGCAGCAGCAAAACTTCCAAGGCCAGCATTCATGTCCATTATGTTTCGATACCTCCCCGAGCTAATGATTTTGTTGATCCGTTTGTAAGCATTCACATGCTTCTTCCACAATCGGTTGTCCTGTTCAAATGCTTCCACAGATACACCAGGAACAAATCCACTAGTAATTCTTGAAGGAACAGCGTTGAGTCTCTCTTGAAATGGCTTCCATGGACCAGTAGGTTTACTAGGAGTTACACAAGTTTCCATTTTCTTGTACCTACACATTATCAGACGTTTTCAGAAAGTCACTGAAACCAATAGTCTATAATCCAAAAGGTTAGGACCTCATTAGTAATTTTCATAAGGAGAGAAGAAATCTAATTCTCGTTAAACCATGTTTCTCAAGTACTCAATCTTGTAAGACACCATTTTAGCAGTCAAGAAATAATTCTTACAAAACGATTATAGATAAAATTCAAACTTCTTGTATCCTTTCAATAAGAAGGCTTAAGGAAGAGTTTAAGACAAGCCAAGAGAAAAATATTACTTTAGAAGAAATTTAAGCAGTTACTTAAATTGAAATACATATTATCCTTCTAATTGACAAAGAATATAGTGCAAGAGTAATAATAGGAAATTGACTTTCTGAACATAAAGTATTATTAATCAGTCAAAAGAAAAAAGAGGAAGGGGCAAAAGATTGAGTGAATAATTTACCAGACATCATCAGAATCTGTGGTAGCACACATGGTTGGTAGAGTTTCTCTTTCAGTGCAATCACCACTTTGTAATTGTTTTCTCCAGATCGCAGTTTCACCTTTTTCATATTTCTTTTCCCAGCATAGAAGTTTAGCAGTTTCCTCAATCTGCCGTTGCTCCTCCTCAAGCTCATATTCAGGACGCTGCCACGCACCAAACTGCATTTTCCAGTTGATAGGAGGACCAGACAATACCCAGTAACCACCAGGTCTAAGAACCCGGTCCACTTCCTTCATGTATATTCCATCTAAGAAAGAAGTTCCATTAAATACAGTTTAAAAATATTTCATATAACCAAAAAGCCAAAGTAATACTTTTGTTAGCCCACCATCAAACAGTTAATAATAAACCAAGAAACGAAGTGAATAAAAAAACAGATTGATCTGTTGTAAGAAAAATGGGACTTTGAGGCATCATCATAACAAAAAATAGCAGGGTCATAGTTTAAGTACTCAAAATTAATTTACGTTGTCTAAGCACGGGAGAATAAATCAAAGTACTTAACAAGCCAACCCTTCTAAGTTGTTAGTTTTATAATAAATACAAGCTGAATCAGGCTTCCTTGTTGGTATATATGCATATCATAAAAAATTGTTTCTGCCATCCATAGAGGCCATAATAACTTACTAAATCACCAACACGAGAGACACCAAGAAACTTTTTTATTGATCTAAAAGATCTATTTTAATTGTTTAAGAGCAGAAATGTCATAGTTATTCTCACCATTTGAACCCCATTGAATCAAGCAGCGAGAACAATGTGCCATATCAAAAGCTTCGGACGGGAAGGGAAGCATTATGGTTCCAAGAACACCAATGATTGCTGGAACACCTCTTTCCAAAGCAAATTGCACTTGTGCTTCATGAGAGTCCCTTGGTGCAATTGACATAGCAATAACATTTTTCTTAAACAGGTAAGCACCGAAACTAGCAACCTAGCACCATCAACAAATCAACAATGAGCTATAATATATAATTAATGAGCACATATTTAGGCTCCAAATTTGAAAGAGAAACAGGAAAGAATGATTGCATTTCAATAAAAAGAAAATGTCATGGGTGAAGCATTCAAATGTTGAAGGTTCCTTTGGGAAAGCTTACAATTAGCCAGGACTGTCTCATTGTGGACAATAATGTCTTCATGCAAACATTATGTAGAGAGGCCAACAAAATGAATATAATCAAAACAAGGATGTTTATTCATGATTTGACGTACCCCACAACCAGTATCCAATACAGTTCTAACCATCCCATTGTCCAATGGAATAGCAGATGCAAGTTCATCAATGTAAGCATCAGCGCCGTGGGGAAATTGAGTTCCACCACCAGGGAACCTGAAAACATTTCCTTCATATTGTATCCAATTCTGTACAGCCTTCTCAACTGTCAAACTCTTGTAAGGTGCATTTGCATATGGTACATAATCACGACTCATGGGCCATGGAAATGGTGTTGCATATCCTCTTGGGGCAGGTATGAGACAACGCAATTTTTCTTCATCAGGAAAACAGTGCCTTTCTCTATAAGCCATATTTTCTCGAGGAAACTTCATCGCTCGCATTTGATCGTGACAAGGCGTGAAATCAATGTAACGATTATCACAAGGCTTGAACTCCTTGACTTGTATGTCGGAACCATCAGATGTTCCAAAATCATCATCATGGTGAGTCTCGTAGTTTAGATCAGAGAGAACACTGCAATCTGTGTGTTTAGTAATCTCAACAGCTATACTATCTCCCTTTCCAAAGCCACTCCGTTGCCACAAACCCAATATATAGAAGAAACCACACAAGCCAACTATGATGAAAACAGACATTGGACTCCTATTATTTCTATTGTCCCCAGGGTTCCCTTTTGTAGCCATGATGAACCTTTATAATATTAACTCTGTATGGTTAAAGAGAAACGTATTAAGGCATTAATGTGAAATGAACTAACTACCAAGATGTTCCATTCACACCAAAGCCAATGGTCACAACAGCAATCAATGCAACAGAAAATCAGTCAAAACAAAAGGAATTCACATGATTCAAAGATTTGTCGTCTGCATAAACACACTGCGGTGCGGTCCACATTCAAACCCTTGTCACAAATTAATTCCTACATCAACCTTCGGTGAATCACTTCAATTAACATGGACCGCAATCTCGTGTTGTTTTTTCCCTTCGAAATTATCAATTGAAATCATAACGAATTAAGCAGCACGGCAAATTCAAAGTGAAAGAAAACAAAGCTTTGTGATTTAATTCAATCAAACAGTTCCTCTAATAAAATCCAACCCCTCTTTATAGAAAAACACAGAAAAATAAAACCTATTTTAGCGGTTAACAAGATAGTTGAAATAATAAGATGGGTAGGAAGGAAGAGAGATTAGTCACTTACTGGTACGAGAGGGAAAGCAAAAAAGAAATGATGAAAATATGGGTGATGGTGGACCCTAGGGAATCAATTTATGCTTCTTCGTCAATGGAAATTCTTGAAAGAAGAGGATCTGAGTCGAAAAAGAAAAGAAAAGAAAAGGATTTAGATTATTGTTGTGTTTGGAACGAGGAGCGGGATGATGCGTTTTGTTCCTCGTTTTTGTTAACATAAACGAGTTCCGAAAGGTACGAAGGTACGGAAATGTCTCTCCTCTGAGACTCTTCCATAGGAATAATTTATTGGTTGGTTAACTAACCGGTATGTTTTCCCGGACTATCCACTGATTATAAATATTTTTTTAAATAACTTCATATGTTTTTTATCAAGTGAAATTATTATAAAGGAGAACTCGTATTATTATTTATCGACTAAAACATAATATAAAATTTAATAAGTATTAAAATACAAATATTTAGTTTTCATTTTAAGAATAAGTTGAATGAGTAGTCACTTGAATAAAACATAAAATTGAAAATTTTATGTGAAGTTTTGAGAAAATATCTAAAGATAATATTGATAGAAGTATTTAAGGAGTAAAATATTCAATTTGCGCTTTTGAGATAATGACTCGTAGAAAAAATATGTTTTGATTATTTTTGTTTTAGAGTTTGAGTTTTTAGAATTGTCAAAAAGAATATGTATTTTGAAGAGGTCGGGTTGTAGGTGCATTGTGTGGGTGATAATGGTGGAGATTTGGAAGTTAAGGTTTGAAGTCATTTGAGTTTGTGTTCATAATGGTGGTAAATAAAGAGTAACGGGGGAGGGTGTAGTTGATTGTTGTGTGAGGTTTTGCTTACACATGAGGTTATTGATTGTGTAGGTTAATGGAGACAAAGGTTGTGGTAAATATTTTTTCTTTCATATGGTAAATATTTTTGGTTTATCTACTATGCTTAATTCCATTAACATGGAAGATATGTATGGAATGAAATTATTGTCTCTATAATTGATTTTTTCTTTTTATTTTTTATTAACATGAAAAAGTGTATGTAATAAAGCTAAGAAATTTATTGTTAGATAAAAGTCCAACAGACCATATATTTGATTTTGATTATGAGTTTAATAATAAAAAATACGAAGAAAAAGTTCGCAAGATCTCCCACCAATTTCAAAATAATTTGCAACCACTTTTTTTCTCTCCATCTCTATGTATAGACGATGATGAAAAGCATTCAACCATAAAACTAATGGCTAAGAAGAGGATAGAATAAGATGAAGCCTCACAAAAAAGAGATTTTACTACTTTGAAGCGTAGAATAATAAGATTTTCTTTCTTTCTTCTTGATCTTGTACAAAAGTATAGTTGTACATTCTTCTTTGTATTTTGTTGGATATTGTATAAGCATAAGTAGGCTAGTTTTAAACCTTATTTGAGCCTTAAATTGGGCCTTAAAAGGTTATAAGTGTGAAATACTTATTTTTCATGCTTATTTTACTCTTTGTATTCATTCATGTGTTATGTGTTTTTCTCATGAAAAGATGTAAGACTTTTATGTTTTCTTTTAAGTTATATATAATTTGTTTCCTTGAGATTATATGAAGGAGAATTGACATTTGAAGAAGATTTGAGAATTGCCTCTTAGAACCATTTTTCGCTCAAAGGTTAAGCTTGATATTCGCTCAGTGAATATGTTGTCTCGCTAGTGAGTATGTTGTCTCGCTCAACGAGACATGACAATTAAAAGTGAAACAGAAGTCATTCCTCGCTTAGTGAAACTGTGTGCTCACCCAACGAGAAGACAATTTCTGGAAATAACTAATATGTCGTGAATGAAACGAAAAAAAAAAAAGAGTTCTTTTGGTGTGGAAACGCAAAGAAACTCATATTAGTCAAAGGCAATACTAGGAGCATTCAAACTTCAAATTCCTCTAAAATTGCATCCAACTTGTATGTTATGGATGCATATAAGTAGTTAAACTCTCATATCATTAGTATTGGATGTAGTGAACTCATATTCTGTGTAACTCTCTCGATGCAATATAATCTCTTTTGTAGTTCAAATGTTCTATCTAGATTATTAATGTATATAATGGAATATCATGTTATTTGTTAATATCTAATCATTGGAAAATGAACTGGAACTTAGACACAGATAGAACACCCAAGAGTTTTGGTTCTAGGAATAAAATTACTCTCTTGGTCATTCTAGACATTTGATTTTAATGCAATTGTATGTTAACATGATTGAGGAATTGGTGATGAAACATATAGATTTGGAACTTGTGTTTTGAGGAATTAAGGCAAGTATGCTCATATGTGAATGTTTGATTAGAATTGAGGTACATTGTATTCTTGTTGCATTAAATTGGTTCATGAAATCCAATCATAGTCAAGCTTTTTGCCGAATCATATTATAACTTTTGTAATTTTCTAATTTCGTATGCTTTTTCTCTGAATCTGAATCAAATAATGATCTTTACTACCATTAAAATTAGTAAGTAATAACAATTAGACAAACAAATGCAAATCCCTTGGGAAACGATACTTGAACTTCCATTTTACTACTTGCAATGATTTGATACACTTGCCAAAGAGTTAACAAGTTTTTGGCATCGTTGTCGGGTATTTATTTGTTATTGTTTAGTCAATTGTGTGTTATTTACCGGTTTAGGCTCTTTCATTCATTTGTAAATTCATTTTGCTTTTAATTTTTGTACATCCATACTATGTATATATTCATCTTGTACCTATTCCCTATTGTGTCTAGTAATTCTTATTTTGCATGAGAAGCAAAACAAAAACTGATAATTTTCTATTTGATCCAGAGATAGAACGAACAACTCGTAGGAATAACAATAGAAGAAGAAAGCATAATCGAAAGGCTAGAGAAGCTAGGGAGGCAGCTTCTACTTTAGAACAAATTATTGTTGGCAAAAAGAAGGAAGTCGAGTGATTTTGAATAATGATCAAGCACTAATGAAGACAAAGTGTTCAATTATGTAAATGTTATCTTGTAAAATAAAATAAGTGTATTGTAGAATAGTTTAATTAAACTTAGAATCAGCAGCATGACATTCGTTTTTCTAGAAGGTTTCTTATTTTTAGAAAAACTACAGTGATAATCGATTATCATAATTGATAATCGATTATCTGTGCAGAACTTGTATTTTTCGAAAACCTACTGGAATAATCGATTATCTCCTGAAATAATCGATTATCCTGTTCAAAATTTGCTTTTTAGGAAACCTACTGGAATAATCGATTATCCTTAGTGATAATCGATTATCCTTGGCAGTTGGAACATAAAGATTCAGTTTTTAACTTAAATTTCGAAAACCTACTGGAATAATCGATTATCCTTAGTGATAATCGATTATCCTTGGCAGTTGGAACATAACGGCTCAATTCTTAACCTAATTTTCGAAAATTCTATTTAAGGAACTGCAGTTCAACTTCAAACACACCTTTTTAAGATTCAGAGTTCTTTGGCTGTGACTGCAAAGTGTTGCTCTATGACATTCTTAAAGAAAGCTTTGAAAAACCTAGTGTGAGTGAGCGATAACTTTTTCTAAGTGAGTTCTTAGAAGATTGAGTGTTGTGCTGTTGCTAGGAAAGCTGGTCATCCTCTGTGAGATTCAGGGGGAGTTTTGTTCATCTC
>Ga0214544_1006310_pt1 | contig 21988 bp, 6 predicted proteins | sample CNSS3metaG_FD_160074 | JGI IMG/M metagenome (GOLD analysis project Ga0214544, IMG submission 160074) | Root nodule microbial communities from cowpea collected in UCLA plant growth center, Los Angeles, California, USA - CNSS3 | ecosystem: Host-associated > Plants > Roots > Nodule | place: USA...
TATATAAAAAAAATATATATATATATATATATATATATATATATATATATATATATATATATATATATATATGTGTGTGTGTATGTGTGGCATGACTAGATTACTTGAATATACAGTTAGTACACATTCAACTAGTTAAATTCGGATGATCGACATTAATTAATTTTCAATGGTGTTTCTCTTCCTAACCATTTAAGCTGAAAATTATGTTACATGTCTTCACAATCACAACTTGGAATATAAACACAGTCTTGTTAGAAAAAAAAAACCACCAACAATTAAGAATTATAATATTAACATCCAATTCAATACTAATGACAATGTAAAATTACATAAATATAAAAATAAATGCATTTATTAAATGACATTAATTACAGTATTAAATATAAATACTTAACATTAAGATGATTAAATATTGCATTTATTAGACTTAAAAATATTTTTTTGTCCCTATTATCTAATGGTGTTACAATTTATCTTATGTAGCAAACAATAATTTTTAAAATTATAACGTCTTTATAAAATAGATTTATAAAATAGAGAATAAAATTAATATTTTTGAAAAAGAAACTCATAAATATTAAAGTTTTGACCAGAAATTATTTTCATACGTTAAACTTGAGAGATTAAAACATATTTTTCTCTAAAAATCTACAAATATAATATATAATATATGACTTTTCATAATATAAAATATTTGTGATACTATTCTCTATTTATCTAATTTTATAGATTAAAAATATATATTATTAGAAGAAAATTCATTATTACAAATTTTAATGTAGGTAAACCAGATAGATCAATATTTATGCTTTTTGGTATATATATAATATTTTAATGCGCTAAAAATTTCTAATAATAACATACGTTAGAGTATTAATTGGAAAGTTTTAAATATCGAACAGTTTATTTAAAAAATTATTAGTTTTAAATGCTAAAAACATATTATAAATCATAAAGAAAATATTATAAATTGTTTGTGTGAACAAAAATATTACTCGGACGATAATTTAAGAGCTCTTTATAATTTTTTTAGAATATTCTCATTATGGCACTTTTTTATTAATCTAGTTTATTACAACTTATAAATCTGGACAAATTTCATTTCTTTTTAATTTAGAAGAAAAAATAATTAAAATATGTTTTAATTAATTTTAATTAGTAAAAACATATTAATGTTCCTCCACCACTAATTAGGCTATGCATGGATGGAGTTTCACAAAGGGTGGACTTTGCTTTCTACAATCATGTGACTTTTTATTTTGTTATCTTTTTGTGTTACAATCGAGGCAAATTTCATTCATATAAGAAATCAACATTTTGAAAAGGAAATGAGCAGATTTATAATAAAATTGCCATAAAAAATTGACTGAGGCAAAGGAACAAACTACTCTCAATGGAATAAATTAGGTACTCAATTAGGTCATTTTAACTACTAAGGGATTAACTATATGACCCTATTAGATGCCAAACAACACCATAATAGTGATAGATTGTGTTTTTAAGGAAGCTTTTATATTTTGGTTTCATTATATTTTTGGCTGTATATTTAAATGTCAATAAATTATGCTTTCTATTTTAGTCTATATTTATATTCAATCCTCATATATATTTTTCAATTATTAAAATTAAATTCCTTTTCGAAGTTCATACAATACTTTAAAGGGTTAAATAATGTTTTTTGTCTTTTAATTTTCACTGAAAATTGAAATTAGTCTCTTTTTAAAACTTTGACCCAATTTAATCCTCCAGCATTAGTTAAAAATGTGTGAATTTAGCCATTTTAACCAAATATTGTTAAGTTTATTTAACATTTTCAACGTGTTTCATCATAGGAATTGTTTACACCAATTGACATATTTTCGCTTCAATATTAATTAAGAAATTATCTTGAAATGTATTTGAAATGTCAAATAAATTTAACAAAATTTTGTTAAAATAACTAAATTCACATATTTCTAAAGTTGAAAGACTAAATAGGGCTAAAATTAGTTTTGAAAAGAGACTAATTCTGATTTTGACTGAAAATTTAAGGGACTAAAAACATATTTAATCATACTTTAAATCTAAAATCTTAAGACTTAATTTTTTTATATATTTTTTATTTTTTATTTTTATCTAATGTTAAATTTTGAGTTAATACTTCAATATTCCAATAAACTATAGGTAAGGATTAAGAAAAGACATAAATGGTTAAGCCATTTTATAATTAAAAGTGCATGATATGATGGTTTTGCAAAAGGACATTCTATTTTAGTAGTTGTTGAGAAAGAAAACGAAAAGGATTCTTGAGTGCAGGTTTTATTCAGAACCAAATCCTTCATATGGGATGGTATAATCCTAAACACAAGCTACAAGGGGACCCACCTTCCCTTCAGTTTTGTGGCAGCCCTACAAAAGTGGACAATTCATTCTCAGCTCAACAATGATTCGCATAGATTAGGGTTAATACAAGAATTAACAATTCATTTGGCATAACAAATCCATTTGAATATGGAACATGCCAGCTTGTTTCAAAAGCTTCTTTGTTACTAAAGTTAGAAAGAGAGATTCAGATAATGAAATGAAATTGATTGGAGAACAACCATGCAATCATTAACCAACACGAAAGAAAAGTGGCAAATGAAAATGCACAAACTAATCAAATTGGTTGGAGTATAATTAAACTTCATTATCTTATTCAAATTCAATATAAAACGATATGATCGAGAAAGAAAATTCACTAGAATATTGTTAGTTTTGTTGACAAAAATTAATCATCCACAAAGTTGGTTGATAATTTCACATGTAAAACTAAGAGAAAATAATTGGAGCAATCAGTTAACTACTTAGTCAACATCATTTATGAAGTTGGTTGAAAGAAATTTGAGTTGAATTTTTGCACTATGTATCCTTGGAAAAGTTGCAATGAAGATTATAGTTTCATAATCAAGTATTTTATATACAGATATCTTTCAAACTTGCTGAACAATTAATCAAATATTCTAATTAGGGTAGTTAAAAAATAGTAGTTAAGAAAAGGTTCATTCAAGAACATAAAGTGGTTAGTGCTAGATAATAGCATGAGAAGTTTATGGTATAAGTTTTTGAAAAGCTTAGAAAGCAAGATGTAATGGCCAACCTGCTCCCCTAAGGATATCAAGAGTCAGAAAAATAAAATATTAAAAGTTAAAATTCTATTTTGGTTATCTAATTTTCATGAAAAATTCAATTAATTTTTTTTATTTAATTTAATTTAATCTTCTAATTCTTTAAAATAATTTAATTAAATTTTTTTCGTTAGATTGATGCAATTTTTTTTTATAATTTATACATCAAATAATTTTACTTATAAAATAAAATTAATTTGAATCTTTAGATTTGTTAAGTGAAATGAGTTGATATATTAATTTTAGCAAAAAATTAATATCAATCTAATGAAAATAACTAAATTAAATCATTTTATAAGATTAAAGGATTAAAATTATTAAGAATAAAGTGTGAGTCTAAGCCCCACATTGACTAGAAATGAAAAAAGTAGAGCACTGTATAAGAATAAAAACTATAAACCCATTAACTTAAGATTTTAGGTTGAAAATTGTGTCAATTTCTTATGTGATTGGACTCAGATCTCATTCGTGTTATATCTTCCTAGTGAAACCCCTTCTATAAAACCTAACAAAAATAAATCAGATAAAACTGGAAATTTAATTAATTTTTTTATAAGAATTAGAGAATTAAAAAACACTATTTTAACTAAAATAAAATATAAAATTGGTATGGTTCGAGAAAAACGAGGTTGTGAAAGAAAAGGGGTAACATGGTTGCAACAAATATATGAAATGAAACCTAAAATTGGGGCATTATAGATTTAGGTTGAGAACCACTCTAAGATTGTCATTTTGTAGAGGCCCCATAACAACTAAGATGGGATAAATTACAAATTAATAGCGTTGAAAATTATTCAAAAAATAGTCTTAAAAGACGTACCGTGCCTGAATATATTGTTAAGATATGGTTGGATTATTACATTAGAGGGAAAAAGAGGTTATGATTACTCATACAATCACGGGTGGTAACTGTATTTACAAATTTTAGTGCCCACTGAAGAGTTTTATTCCTGGTTTTGTGCAGATAGGAATATATATAAGAAACCTAGATGATACAGGGAGTGTGATTCTTAAGAGAGTAAAAACATAAGATTAGAGTAAACATTTTTTATTTTCAAAATCCTTATCATTCTATAAATTTGTTCAAAATAACTTAAATACGAGTCTAAGTTTTATATCGATAAAAGTAATAAAATAATGTCGATCTCTTATGTGATTATATTCGAGTCACATATTAATATTCTATTTTAATAAAATCTCCATCATAATTATGGTAGAGGAGCAAATATAGGGTAAAGAATTTGGTGGAAAGATGCAGAAGGAGCAATACTTTGGATGAAAAGGGTGTAAAGGGAAAGTGTGGGGTGTAGGTCTTGGAATAGAAGAGTAGTATTTTTTAGGGTAATATGGTGGACAAAGTATCTGGTGAGAGACAAGAAGATACCAATGGGATAAATTATAGGTAGAGGATGCTGCAGCAGCATGAGTATTAAGCATACACAAGGATTTTTTTATACATTTACCAACATTATCTAAATGTTTATTGATGGGAACATTTTGTATCTAGTGTAGGTGGGGCAAGTACATATACCTAAAAGCTAAGTCAGTAAACTATATGTGTTATATATATACATTAATTTTGTTTACTGACAAAAAAAAAAAAACTATGAATTGTGATATTTGTATATGATGGTGAAAGACGTAAAGAATAATAGTTATCATGAAATATTAAATTCATCTCGAGTTATGTTTTATGGAGGTAAGTGAGGATTTTTTCCCAACACAGTCACTTTTTTTACCAATATAGCATAATGTGAGTTTCATTTACATTATTCGATTTTTAATATGTTTGTACATAATTCGATTTTTGGGAAACCCAATTCTGAACATATTTGTGGTGTTTTTGTTAAAAAAACATGCTAACGCAAAATCATATTTAGAATTCAGTTTTCCAAAACTTGAACTATGAATTAACACAATAAAAGCGTGTTATTTGAGTAAACAAAAGTTACAATATGCTATTTTGGTAAAAAAAAGATGGAAAGTGTGCTATCTATGTAAAAAATTCAATAATTTTGACAAGGGACTTATTTAGTCTCTCATGAGACGAAGAGGATAAAGTTTCAATTAAGATGACAAAATTTGGAAGAAAATTAACAACTTAGAGGGAAGAAGGAAATAAAAACGTTTCTTAAAAATATTTTCATGTAATGTTTTTTAGTTTTTGAAGAATAATATCAACACCTCTTTTGAAGATGAAAATATCATAAGAGTAATACATTTTCTAACCCTAATAACATGTACATAAAACATACATCATCACACTAGAAGAGATATAAAATAAAATGTTAGTATGTTTTTAGTCTCTTTACTTTAAGTAAATATTAGAATTAATCTCTTTTCAAAACTTTGAACTAATTTAGTATCTTATCTTTAGAAATATGTGAGTTTAGTCCTTTTAACCATATTTGGTTAAATTTATTTAACATTTCAAATGCGTTTTATGATAATATTAGAGTTATTTACATTATTTAACACATTTCCGAGTCAACGTTAGTTGAAAAAACATATTTGAAATGTTAAATAAACTTAACAAAATTTTGTTAAAAGAAATAAATTCACACATTTCTAAATATGAATGATTAAATTAATCCAAGTTTTGAAGAAAGATTAATTTAATTTTCAGTAAAAGTTAAGGAATAAAAAATATATTTAATCCTAAATTTATCAAATAGAAATAAGAAAGTATATACAATATGATTTTCAAGAGAGAAAGAGGACATTCAATTCATGTGGAAGCAAACCATAGGTATAACATCATCCCAATGATGATATAGGATATAATAAGATATGAACTATATCATTTTTGTGGAATTGTATGTGAACATATAGACTAACGTACGATGCCATATGAACTAAAAAGAATAAAAAAAAATAAAAAGATACTTACATTATCGCTCCTTAAGATTTTAATAATTTGACTAAATCAATTTTTGATTTTACTATGGAAAGAAGAATGATAGACAAAAGTTAATCCGGATTTTTCCTTAAATAAACCAAGTACAACGAAATGTTCATAATTAAATAAAACAAACTATCAAAACCCAAAGTTAGTGACTCAAATTGAACCCGGATGTCAAAATGAACGGTTAAAAAAGGGTTACATCTTGTATAAAAAGAAGATTGAGCAGATTTGCCTAGTTAACATACACTCTATGACCTAATGTTTGGTAAGGTCAGAAACCATTTTCTTTAATTTTAGTAAATGTAGATGATCCAAGCGAGGAGTTTAGGAGACGACAATGCAATATATGAAGAAAATTTGGATCCAAGATAAATTGTAGATTATATCCTTCTTCAATCAATTGACTCATAGTATTCTTAAAAAGAATTGATATCCAACATTACAAAGCAATTTAATTACGTAGTTAATTGACTGAAAAAATGAGATTAAATGGGTAAGTAGAAACATAAAGAACGAAATTTAGTTGTGAAGTGGTTGCAAGTGAGACTTAACCAATTCCTTGTAAAACAACTTCGGAGGAAAAAAAATAAAATAAAACAAATAGGTATTATCATACATATAACCAAAAGCACCAAAATCAAGTATCCGCGAACTTGAACTTTTCATGATTTGAGAAACGCAAGCTATTGACAAATCAGATTGGAATAGGAATAGAAAGGTGTGTTTGATAGCTAGATTTTAATCTTAAATATTTCTAATACTATGCATGAGAAAACTTTGGTTCAACCTTTTCAAATTTGAAAACAGTGGTTATCTTTTTAGAGAAGCCAAGTAAAGAAAAATAGTACTCTAAAATATCACTCATTTCTTGCAATAAAAACATTAAGGAAAATACAAGTACTTCACCCTCTTCTATTGCTAAGACCTCCCCTATCACATGTAGCAGCCATGTCAGAAGTCAATAAAATCACAGAGATTCGTATTAGTAAGGGTAGGAACATGAATTGATTGTATTTTGTTTAAGAGATACTAATTTACGGACAACATCACAGAAGTGTTGAATATCATATGCAAGAACTTCTCTAAGCCTTTTTCTAAAAAGAGTTGCAAGTTTTGAATGCTTTAAGATTGTCTAGTATATTGCGTTCCACAAATCAAAACAGTTGAAAATTCATCTTTTGTTTTACCCCACTGTTTACCTTTGTCTAATGGAAATTTTCTATCATCTTCTTCTAAGTAATCATGAAAACCTTGGTCAATAAACTAAACTCAACAAACTGGTGACTGGTATGATTGGTTGTTGCTTAACATGATGCCCGACATCCAGTGTTTACCAAAACAACCACAATCGACCTTGAGTAGGCCAATGCTTGTGTGAATGATCAAGACACAATGGTGATGACCAAAAAAGAAGATATACATGGAAAAATTGACCATCTCTAATTTGATATCAAGCTACTCTAGTACGAGAATTATAAGTTAATGTCAAAGGAAAGGCCTTGTCTAGATAGCATATAAATACAATAGAAGACAATCTTTTATCATATACAACTTATTCTAACAACCTGATAATTAGCAATACAAATAACAAGTAGAAGAAATAAAGTTTAAAATAACCTAGATTGAAGCTTAGAGAAAATATAATGCATTACTTTCCTAAAATTGGTCAACCATTAGATCAATCTTATACAAAAGATCCACCAAGTGATAAAGCACCAACTGTTCAAAAAGTATTTCAAAATTACAGAATATTTATATACGAGCAAACTGTAATTTTCTGATCTGCTCAAGATATTTAGAGGAAAAAAGGACGAAAATGCTGCCTTCAAAATACCACAAGATGAAGCAAAGAAACATAAGGAACCTAATACAGAAACATAACTTATTATCGAACAACAGCTTTCAACAGATAATAAAATTTAATCAAATAGCATTCCCAAAACACAGGGATTCTGATAATGTGGAGTTTTTATCTTGAATAAAATATACTTTTTAAGTTAAATTTTTAAATTATAAAATATAAAAAAAAAATTCAAGCAGGCTATATGCTGTTAAATTTTAAATTATAAAATATAAATAAAACTTTCCAGCAAGCTATATGCTATAAACGTGAACTACGATTTGTATAAGAACAATGCTCATGTGTATTTTACACAATGCATGAACAGTCAAAGCGCACCCAAGTAACGGAATAATTACTAAGTCGATCCTAAAAGTTCAGATAGTGCAGCAATACAAATTAAGAAACAAGGAATAAATAAATCTTAGAAATTAATACCGGAGTTCATATTATTATAAATTTCAATGAATAATAAATGTCTTTAAGAAAATGTTTTAAAAGGGATGCTGCATTTCTCTTGATGATACTGTCCTTTCACAGAGCTTAAAATCTTAAGCTCAAGCTACCGTCCAACCAAAAAGGGTTACTCATGTATTTCACGTTCTCTTCTAACATCATTTCCAAAAAGCTCAGTACCTTTCTAGTACACTAGTGTTTCAATGCACTCATTGACGGAAGCTGTTCTTTACGGATAAGAAATACATGTTATGTTACATGCCTAGGTCATGACAGAAAAGCACAAAGCAAAAGAAATGGACTTACAAAAACAATATGTTGATTTTTTCCTTGTCTCATAACATTGTGCAAGCTTAAAACAGAAGAACCGAGCCTCAATATTAGTCTAAATAAGTAATGAGCCTGAGTTTTGGAATTTATATCAGTCATGCTTCCAATGAAAATAATTGATGTGCATGCAAAGTAAGAAAAAATAAAAATCATAGATTCCCTAAAAACCAACTATTTTCTTATAGTAAATTAATAAGATATCTGCTTTAGTTGAGCTGAGTTATAGAGTTTATACCAGACAGTTGTATTGAACTTGAGTAATGTGCTTGCAAAGAAACAAACATTCTACACAGATGCCTGATAAAACATGACAAATATGAATGTAAGGACTCCTGAAATTACAGAATTTATATTGCTGTACAGAGCATTCTAATGCTATTTATTTTCTGCTAGTTAGACATCTTTTTGTATATATGCCTAACAACCCAATTGGCATAACACCTATATGCATGACGTATTTACTACCAGCTTGTTATCCTTGACAATAAACAGGAAAGCAAATACCTGAATTACATTAAAGATAACTGCCAAAGCTCAAGATGAAACACTACTAAAAAATAGGGTGATTAGAATAGACATTAGACTACAGGAATCACTATTAATGTATCCAGAAACAATGACTCTTATTTTTAAGAACTGTTCTGTTAGACGGGAACCCAGAATACACAGATTAAAGTTTAGGCAACATTCCCTCCTGGACAAGCTTAGTAATACCAAATTTACAAACATGAATTAGTAGACCTAATTATTTAACACCACCCACAAGTGATAATCTATGAAGGTAATGAAAAGGTTATATAGTTTGATTGTGCATTAAAACCAAATACAACAGTCATTACAAAGTACAAAAGAGACCAGATGTAGATTAGAATGCAGATCAGTGGCTACCCATGATGACTTAATTCCTTAAGCAATATCTAATCATAACTCAATTTACAACAATTAAGAGGATTGCAGTTCAATTAGATTATACTCTACCTTTTTTTTGTGCCTTAAGCTTGAAAGGGACATTAACTGAAATACGTTGTACACACAACATCCATTGCAAACATCACCTCTTAAGTATGGGAAAAAAACAGATAACTTTTGCAATTAACAAATATGTAAAATGTTAAATAGTTATATAGAAACAAATCATTATAAGCTACTTTGACTCAAGTGAAACTAAACACTTTCAATAATGAAAGAGCCCTATTTAAAAAATAATCTCAGTTCTTCGTTGAATAATCAATTTAATCAAGTCTAGCCACAGCCACAGGAATTGACTTGAGATACAAACAAAGCCCTCAGTATAGTGGTGAAAGAGAGATAATTTTAACAAGCTTGTAGAGGGAACTCTTCCTCAGAGCTAGAGGAGCTAGAAGATAACTATAGTAAATGAACAACTCCAGTTGTGTCTCAGAGAAGTAGCTAACTATACAGATGAAATGGTTAGATTGATTGACCTTGGACCCTTATGGGTATTTTCATAGAGCATTTAAAAAAGCTGACTCAACCATGATCTGAATACAATTTCATACAATCTAAGTTTCTAAACTGCAATTAAAGGGCACATGCCCTCACCTTCTTTAAAAAGGTTTTGGTATCTCACATATGTTATAGACAAAACACATGATTTTAGATTGATTGCAAATGAGAAAATGTGATAATAAAAACATAATTAAAACATAAAAAAGAAAATTACCAAGTCTTAAATGTTACTAGTCTGTCATATAGTAAAACATGGACTTCTTTCAGATGTATTAAATTAATAAATGAACACTTCCCTAAAACTTACCTCAATCAGTGGAGGAGGCTGAATAAGCATTAGCACGACACGACTATGACATGTAACAAGTTTATAGTGCTGGCTGACAAAAAGGTTAATCCAACAGAATATATCTTTAATCTACAGATTTAAAAAAGTCAAGCTTTACAAAGCAGTCAGGTTTCCTAATAAACTTATCTTTGTTGTACAAAAGTTTCCAAGGCCATCAATCTTAGCCACCCAAAAGTAAGTATTTTCAAAGTCATCAACAATCAACTCCCAACTAGTCTTTTAAAATTCTGAGTCTGTTGCAAAAAGGATTGTCTAACCTCAATTATCAATGCCACCAATAGTAAGTAAATCTGAAGGAAGTGAGGCGGGATCAAGTTCCCAACAGTCTTTCAACAGTTCAGGAGTTTCATCACAAATAAGCTTCCGTGCTGGAATCTGATGAGAAACTAAGCACATGTCATCCTTCCCAAGAAATATAATAGCACCACTCCCATTCTCTTGCCGCCTAAATACTGTCTTGTAACCATCAACCTTCTCAAGATACGCCATGCTCAGACCATTTGCCTCATTGTAACTTGTCAGACATATAACAATGTCATAGCATCTCTTGCGCTCCTCTGCATCAATACTTCCCTCGCCATGCAGCGCCCATACTGAGCCTTTCTTGGGGTAAATTTTGTAAAGCTCACGTGCTGCCCGGTCACAATCCACAACATGGGAAAATATATTTACCGAATTCACCGAAGTCTTCCTGGCAACCTTAAATCTCCCACAAGGTATATGAAACCCCATTTTCTCCCTACTAACTATCCTCCCATCCCCACTGATCTGTACATCCAACCAACTTAATCTCACTTCAAAAGGATTCAGTGAAAGAATTTCATCAATCAAGGCATAATTCCTTGGCATTCCATCGTCATCGTCATACACTGCCCACAGCTGACCTTTCTTAAAACTCCTTTCCACTCTATCTTTGTCAAAATCATAAAAATCTGAATCCACCACCGCCATATTTTCCAACTCCCCTTTATCAGAATCCCTATGCCTCGCAGATCTCAACCCCTTCCTCTTCGATAAACCCACACGCTTCTCCTCAATCGCAAGCGTCGCACTCTTCTTCAAAGCCCTCCCCTCTCCAACCTCTAAACCTTCAAAGTTTTTCAATGCCCGCCGCCTCTCCCCCTGGTTGCTTCTCGTCTCAATTCTATCATCCTCCTTTTCCTTTTCTAAACCTTCAAAGTTTTTCAATGCCCGCCGCCTCTCCCCCTGGTTGTTTCTCGTCTCAATTCTATCATCCTCCTTTTCCTTTTCTTTTTCCTTCAACTTCTTTTCCTGCAACTTCCTCCTCACCTCAGTCTGAAATTCAGCTAATGTCATCATTTCCTCCCCATTTTTAACCCTTTTACTAGGTTTGGACCTCTCCAACACCTCCCCAACTGAACGCATTCTCTTCCTCAATTTCCCTTCCTTCTCATCCCCCACTTCATTATCCACTCTCCCTTCCACACCAATTTTCTCCTTCTTTTTATTTATCTCTTTCAACTTCAACCTCCTACTCCTAACCCTACCTTCCCCATCACCATCCCCATCACTCTGAACCGTTTCCACAGCCTTAAAACTCTTCTCACAACTCGGACACACCAATTCTTGACCCATATACTTTCTCTGGAACTGGTGAAGGAGCCTGCAAGTGGAGCAGGCGGTCCAAAACGTCTCGCTCTCCGCCTTGATCTTCCGTCGGAGCTCGGCGTCGTACTCTCGGCGGCGACTCCGGTCGGAAAGGAGGTGGAAGGCCTCGCCGACGAGCTTGAAGGCCTCCTCCGACGCCACGTTGGGGTTCTTGTCGGGGTGGAGGAGCAGCGCGAGCTTCTTGTACTGTCTCCGAATGACGCTGCTGTTTGCAAAGGGCTCAGCGCCCAGCGCACTATACCAGTCCGGCGCGGCGAGGACAGTGAGCGAAGTAACGGCCTCCGACACGCCGGCGAGGTGCGGGCACAGACGCTGCGCGCGCTTCGCGTATTTGAGAGCGGATTTGGCGTTGTTTGAGGCTTTGAACTTGGACTCCGCCATGGCCTTGAGGCGCAGCGCTTCAGATTCTGGTTCCGAGTCTGTTAGTGGTGGTGCCATTGAAATTGGAATGGGAGAGAACTGAAGTGAAGAGAGAGTGGATGTTGAAGAAAGTTGAGGGTGAGAAGAGTGGGTTTTGGGAAAGTGGACAACATTCTGGGCCAGGCCTGTAAAATAACGGGGCCTTTGTTATTCCAGCCCATTTTCGCAACGCTCGTTATTCCCAACTTTTTTTCAAAAGCAAATTGACGAAATTGTCCTTGACAAAAGTAGGATTGTTATATATCGTCGACACAATATTTCTCAAAATATACAATAGAAATATTCTTGCTTTGAATATAAAATTAACACAATTGAAATATAATTCTATTACTTATTCCAGACAAAATATTCGACAAGTTTTTTTAGTTGTTTATGTCAGATAATATATTCAAAGAAAGCTTGTGTAATAAATTATCATATATATATATATATATATATATATATATATATATATATATATATTATATATATATTTTCTTTATAAAAACTAAATCATACGTGAACATTGTATATTTTAATTAATAAAAAAACAAAGGATTCGTTAGTTATTTCATTGTAAGGAAAGATTATCCATTAACTTTTTTCACTATATACGACTATTTCTTGGACAATCAATCATATAATTTTCTACACAAACCTTTTCATTTTGATGTAAAAAAGTTTAATCCTGATATTTTGTTTTTCACATTTTAATTTTATTTTACTTTTTCCGTTCCTTTTATTATTGGGTAGCTCACAAGCTTTCTATGTGCTTAAATAAAATTTAGATGATAAAATTATATATTTTTCAAGTATGACATTGATAATCCGGTTAAGGACTATAATAATAATAATAATTATTAATTAAAAATGGGAATTGTTATGATGTTATTCATTAAGTCCTTCTTTTAGGGGAGATAAATTAGAAAAAAAAATTAACTTGTTTATAATTTAAATTGAGTCTGGAAGTTAAAATGTAAAAGTTTACTTGTTTTGTTTTTTTAAACTTATATATAAACTGATTTTAATTTGTGAAAAATTAATTTATGTTTTCTCTTTTTTTTATTGTAAAAGATTAAATCAAGATGTTCCTTGAAAAGCTGGTAGTTGTAATATAATATTTTAAAAAATATCCTTTATTAAAAAAATAGTTATACATAATAAATATTTCTTTTACATTGAATAAATTAAAAATGCAAATTGAAAGATATGATGAATTTTAAAATGTTAAAATATTTTCGTTAAATAACTTGCAAATTATCTAATTTTTATATTACGGAGATAAATATTTTAGAGTAACACATAAATTATATTATATTTGAGATTAGTAATAAATAAATAATTTTAAAACGTAGATTGTGTTTTGGAATTAATTTAAATAACTTATATGGTGATATATTAGTATGTTTATAATTAATCATTTTAAAAAAAATTAAATTTATATAAAAAAGTAAAGTGTTAGATTGATAGGAAAAAAAAAACTTTAAACATATTTAATTAAAAGCTCCTAAATTGTCTTGGAAAAATAATTCCTAAAATAGCTTATGATTTGTATATATAGAAGAGAAATGAAACTTGGTTACAACATCAAAATTAAAAACTTCATGCAACAAATTTGACAATACTTATAAAAGTTTATGAATGACATTGACTTAATAAATGATTTTAACATATATTTAATAGAGAATCAAGTCGTAAAAAAATGTAAACATTAAGAAAAGCTGTAAATTGATTATGTCAGTGTCATTTATTTGATATATTCGCAATGATGAAAAATAAAAAAACAAAAAGTAAAATAAAATAAAAAAGGAAAAAGAGAAACTGTGGGCATAGGGAGTAAATGGAGATTTCACAAACTGTGCAAAATGGGAACGAAAATCTCACTGGACAGCGACACCTTACGACGATCCATGGGTTCCTCTCCGTGAACACCCAAAACCAAACAACACAAACATTAACCTTAACCAAACAAACCCTAATTTTTGATCTGCCCCTAATTCATTCTTCCCTTCTTATCCATTTTGAAATTAATTCTGGATCATTTTTTTTGCTGTATTTCCCAAATAAAATTCTCCTAAAAACCTTCCTGCTATTCACTGAATCCATTTTTCTTCACAATTTTTATTCGAGCATTTGATTGTCGCTTCTTCCGCTTGTTTTTGTTATCCTCGGCAGATCAGCTTTTGCTACTGCTTCTGCTTCTGCTCCAGCTTTGGAGGATCCACAGTCTCTTTCTGAGTGGTAATTTGAAAATTCTCAGCTTGAATTTTATTGAATTGTTCATATTGTTAGCTTTTTGCGATGCATAAATTTCACTTTGTATCCTGGGTTTTATCTTGGTTTTCTGAGCTCTGGATATTGTTGCCTTGTCAATTTTGGTGGAGATTAATGCTGTAGTGTTATCATAGAGTTAAATAGAACTTGCACCATCTTTGGTTTGGAGATAAGATAACGCAGGGCACCATTAGAAGTTGGATTTTGATCTAGCTTTGCATTGATTGGGAGGGAAAAAAGGATTAGTGCCTTGGTTGGTTCTTATTGTTACAATTGATATTGGCGATATAATGATTTTGTAGACTAATTCAATATGAAAATCATGTGATTCAAGTGTTTTATCTAACTTGCTCAACCTTACAGTGATTTGTTTGTAAGTTTTGAAGGAGAATAGTGTCTTTGAGGCTGTCTTGTAATGAAAGTTATGTTTGGTGCAGGATGGTTTAGTGTATACTTTTAAGATACTGATATTAGAGTATGGGCAGCAGTGAGATGGATAAAGCTCCAAAAGAGAAGGAGTCAAAGACGCCACCACCTACATCACAGGTCTAACTTTCTTTATGTTATCTCCATTGATTCTTGATGGTTAGTACATTTGTTGTGACGCCAAAACATTGTTTTTCCAGGAGCAGGCTTCAACCACCGCTACTGGAACAATTAATCCTGATTGGCCTGGATTTCAGGTTTCTAATGAAACACTCTTTGTTGGCATTACTAGCATATAATTTTTATTATTGTCAAGATTGAATTTTGGTTCACCCAGCTCCCTTATTTTCTAGGCATATTCTCCTATACCTCCACACAGTTTCTTGGCATCAAGTCCACAGGCTCACCCTTATATGTGGGGTGTCCAGGTAATTGTCACTTCTATTATAACTCTCTCTTATATTATAAATACCAATCCCGCCTACACGATAATGTTAATGTTTAAATTTGTTTTGTGCTATTGCTTAGTCAAATCTAAAACCTAACTGGACCATACTTAAGCTGTGGCCAAATGGAAAATATTGAAGGTAATTTAGATATTAACTCCCTGTTCTCTTTGAGCTCTTGCTATTATGAAATTTATAAGATTTTAGGCAGGGTAGGTAGATGAGAGGTGATAGGCTAGTGAATAATATAAATTGGTATACAAAATATAAAGCAATATCTTTTATTAGTTCTGATACTAGTTTCATAATTGTAATTGAATATGAAAACAAATCATGAAATACAATGAAGCGTGAAAATTAATCCTAGGATATTTTAAATTATGCCATCGTTCATATAATAATTGTTGGATATCCCTAATCAACTAGAGACTTGGTTAAATTATAATTTATAAGTGAGTGCAAACTTAACTTGCAAGCCAATTTTATGAGATTGAGTTAGGCTTGAAGTTCACTTACTAAGAATGTTATGAGATATTTTCTTGATATTCTAATACTCACTTTCCTCTAGCTAAAGTCTTAAGCCTTTTACAAATGAAACTGTGAAAAGGAAAAAGAAAAAGAAATATGAAGTGGTCTTTGTAATGCTGGAGATGTTGGAGATCAATATATCTGGTAATATAACTTCTCAAGGGGGCTGGAGCAATCCTTAGGTTGAAAAGCTGGTTGGAGAGTCCCATGACCAAAGAAGAGATTTTGTTTGGGTGATCATTACCAGAAAATTTCTGCCTAGGAGTTATATATGGAGAAAAAACTTCAACTTCTATAACATACAGTGTAAAAACTTTGGAGACCTTAAAAATTTGGATACATGACCTGCAGATTGTATTTGGGGCTAGTGTGAATCATGACCAAATCCAATCACCTGAAGAATGGCAGGAAGAACGTCACCATCAATCTATCAATCAGTACAAAGTCACTACTGACATGATCATTAGCTGAAAAAGAAGTCACCAACTGGTAGAAAAGTCAGTGTCACAAAAACAAACATCCAAAAAGAGCCTAACAGCCAAAATCAGAGATAACCACAAAAAGAATGCCAAGAATCAAGTTGAGACAGCTGAAAACAGCTAACTCTTGATGAATGCAGGAAAAGCATCAAATTTGAGTGTCAAACACAACTTATTGGATGCCAGATGGCGCAGTGAGGCATTCACAATGGAAAAATGGTGTAAATATGGGTTTACATTTTTCAATGCACTAAAATAAAGGATGTCAAATATGGGACAGTAACTGCAAAACAAAGACCTCGATCTGGTTGGTAAAGGTGAGACCAGATCTGAAGTGAGAAGAACAGATCACACACCAAGCAAGATGGTGGCTGATGGAAGAAGGGGTATAGATTTTGGAACAGTGAAATATTGGTCATGTGTGAGTGTGAATTGCGCTGACATCATGGCAAGGCTACATCAGTGGCAGGTCATCTGCAGCACATTGGAGGGCTGGCTGCCATTCAAAACCGTGACATGACTGTGAGGGAGAAATGGTTGTTGCAAAACCACATGGTAGAGAATGACAAATGACAGTCGCTGAAAATCAGCATTAGCATTGATGGACTAGGTCATGGAAGATGGTTTTGATGACCATGTTGAAATTATATGGGTTTTATGTGGGGTACGAGGAAGTGTGAGATTTTGGAAGTGAATAATTTGAAAATCATATGGTTTTGATGTAATACTAAATAGAGAGCCTTAATCCCTATTAATTTAAACTAATATTAGATTCCTGATCTTTATTGAACAAGGAAGCAAATCATGAAATATAAAAGATGATCTAAGAAACTCTAAAATACTTTAAGATACAATAATGTTATTATGAGATTTTTTTTGGTTATTCTAATCAACAATAATCAGCAAACAGCATGTGGAAGAACATTAATAAAACTAAATTTACCTAATGACTTGATTGCCGCTTGAAGCTACAAATATATATTCATGTTTGATCCTGATCATATTCATGAATTAGAAGAGTTTTATACATTTCTAATTGTTGGCCTGAAGCGAAATTCCATATTTACCTTTATTTGTGTTGTGGCATATGATGATGGTGGACTGGTTAGTGGTGTGGTGCACAATGGTGGATTTATTAGTAGTCTTTGTTGACTGTTATAGTTATTCGGAAGGAACACAGTTATGGTAGTGGTGATTGGTGGCATGTGAAATTTTTATAGTAACTTGAGACTTGCTTATGGTTAGGACTGTATCTCTTGCGAAATACTTGCTTCTCCAATATGCATTTATTGTGATTGATGGTGCTCCTAATTCATTGCATTTTTAACTACAGTGTAATTATTTTGTTAAAGTTTTGTTGCATCAGGACACTGTATGTTTTAAAAAATGGAAGGCTTGAATGTCCTAATTAGGAGTCAACACAAACCATTTTTGCCTTTGCAAACTAATTCTGAAGATTTTGGTCCTAGATTGTTGAATGGTCTTGTTTACTTATCTTTTTTTGTTCTTCCTAGAGTTTAATATCGTGTCTACTCTACATCTAGTCTATACTTCACTAACAGTATGAAATATCTCATTTAAGTTCTATCTTAATATTTCTTTGGTTCATTAATGAAATTCTTATTTGCAGCAATTTATGCCTCCCTATGGTACTCCACCACATCCATATGTTGCAATGTATCCACCTGGTGGCATTTATGCTCATCCATCCATGCCTCCGGTATTCTTTGTAAAACTTTGTTTTCTTCAAGTTATCATGTTGAATCTTTGGCTGATCAACTACTTTTGCCTCAAATTTATGCAGGGATCCTATCCTTTTAGCCCCTTTGCTATGCCTTCTCCAAATGGCATTGCTGAGGCTTCAGTGAGTTTCCCCTTCTGTATTTTATTCTCATTCTCACCTTTTCTTTTTCTCTGCCTTTTCCCTCTTCTGTGCAAAACTTGTCCTTATCCAATTAAGGAAAAATAATTTATTAGTTTGCATGCAGGGAAACACTCCTGGCAGCATGGAAGCCGATGGTAAGCCTCCTGAGGTGAAGGAAAAATTGCCAATCAAAAGATCAAAAGGAAGTTTGGGTAGTTTGAATATGATCACAGGGAAAAGTAATGAACATGGTAAAACAACGGGGACATCTGCTAATGGAATTCATTCAAAGAGGTAAGATGTGTTGTGTTGATCAATCTTGTTAAATTATGTACCCTATTATTTGAAGCAAAGCAGTCAAAGAAAGGCACACAGTTTACTTCTAAATGTCTTACCTATTTGCCAGATTGCTGATTTAAGATTCTATGGTTCATGAAATAATGCATCCATCCTTTTTGCATGCCATAATATTTTTCTATGATATGTCATCAATCACCATTATTAGTCATTGTTTCTGTAGCTAGGGGGAATAATATAACTCATATTTGGAGGCCTTATTATTTAAATAGAACTCAGGTTAACATATTCAAGAGCAAATTCTTAAATTCAGAACTGGAGGAATGAATATGACTTTGATATGATGTCCATCTATTGTTGGTAACATTTGCTTCCATATCTATCTAGTGTTAAAGGAATGAACATCATTGAAATTTATAAAATCCTTTACTTTTCTTGTATTCTGGATCATTGGAAGTGAAGTTACAAAATTGTTTGACTTTATTCAAATAAAGCAACTCCTTACGGGCTACTTTGGTACATGATTTTGTTTCAGCCCTGCAGAGCCTAGCATTATCTGAACTTGAACTACAATGTTAACATGTAAATGACTTCGGGTTCATGAATTCCATATACTGTTGATTAGGGAATAGAAACAGTAGTCAGTCACTTCCTGAAGTTGATTTTCCATTATCATTTTAATTTTTTAGTTGGTTTATTGCAGTGAAGCATGTCTGTATGCATTATTTTACAATTTTGTGCTTTGCTGTGTATTTAACTTTAAATTACAGAAATTGCATTTAATATTTATTTTATTGTTTTAGAATGCCTGAGAACCCCTACGGAGTTATTTGACATAGATATTTTTTATACATGGTTGTATTTTCCTGTAAATAATTCTTAATATAATATTGGGTTTGACATTGGTTTATTTTTATAATCCTGTTGTGTATGTTACCTTGCCATTTGCATTTGCATACGGGTGACTTACACTGATAAGAAATGTTGGACTTGTAGTGGTGATAGTGCAAGTGAAGGCGAAGGTACTAGTGAAGGAAGTGACGCAAATTCTCAAAATGTAAGTTCAGGGACAGTCCTCACTCTAATGTTTTGCACTATGTTTTCAATGTCCATCCATTAATATTTAGTTGCAGTATTAAAGGAATATACAATAACGACCAAAAATGTATTTAACTAGGTTTGGTTGGTTAATTGGACTGTATTTGATTGACTTTATTAAAGATCAAATTCTCGGGGATATTATTCATCATGGGATTCCTCTGAACAATTTCCTCTAATGTCCTCCTTGGTCTTTGCCTCTTTTCATAGGACTAAAAACAATGATCTACTCTTTTCACCAATGCTTCCGGTGATCATCTTTATGTGTTCAAACTTCCTTGACATAATATTTTTGTAATCTGTTTGCCGATTGATACCTCATCGATATTTTCTCATATGTACTCGTTTTGTATGTTGTCCTCTCTAGCATGTTCACACATCTACCTAAAGTTTTAAGGAGGATAAATGTAAAACTAGTGAAAAGAACATATCACTGAATAGAATACTATAGCTCTTTCCATACTGCCTAAATATAATCCCCATCCAATTGCTGTCCTGACAAACTTTTATTCTATTATTCTGAATACGAACTGTAATTTCCATAATACAGTTGATGTTGTGAGGGCAAAGACAATGAAAGACTTACGGAATTATTTGTTATTGGATTTATGGAATATAAGTGGTGAAAGTTTTCAGAAAATCAAGAGAGCTTATGTATTTTATTAAAAGCTTGTTACTAAAGTTTGTTTAAACTACAAGGGGATAAAACTTGAGTGGCTAGAATGAGGGGAATCAATTTGTATTTACATAAAAAGGTGCACACTCAAAGCTATTTATTTTCAGAGGGTTGATCTTGGAAAGATCATATTATCGAGTGACTTGATAAGTGTTGTGGAATGCTTTATGAAGGCATGTATTGTAGGGTAACTAAAAGTATGAGAAGTAACTCATGGAGGTGAGGTGGGACTAAGGATTTTACTTATATGTGCTTATAGCAGAGACAAATTATCCTTAAATGCAGGTATTTTGCCAATGATGTCAAAAGCGTGAGTATGCTCACAAATTTGCATGATCCTGTGAGTATGGGACACCCAAGCAACCCGGAAAACACACAAGGTGGAATAGGGAAGTTTTGCATTGTATTGATCCTGAAAGCGTTTGTGCAGCCTTGGGATTTGTTACCCAACTCATGTAGTTGGGATCTTTGGGTCAGGTTTGTAAAGATCCAACTTAAAAAATAAAAAATGATGACCCTTTTCGCCTATGAATCTCAATTGCAAATCAGAACCAAACTTCTTGTGTGACACTGCTATACTCAGATTGTGGTCATCATCAACTCTGCATCACTGTCACTGGCCATCACAACGCTACCATTGTTGTCTTTGGTCATCACAGTGTGTTGTTGCCGGCCATTGCAAGGCTTGTGTCGAAGTTGCCAGCCATCTCAGCACTCCCATTGCTATTTCTGACGCTCTCATCTCCATCAAATAGGCTTGTATTGCTATTGTCATTATGGCTGCCATTATCATCTGACTCTGCAGACAGGGACAGTATGCGTCACTATTCACTGTTGTTGGCTGTTCAGTGTTTTTCTTCTCAGTGATCTTATTTTAGTAAAATGTAACAGCTTAACACAATCATCCTTCTTTACTTAGGCTCGGATTGAATATGAGATTATAAGTGGAGTTGGAGTGCGGAGACCAAGGATACTGGAGGATATTATTAAAGGGATTAAGGTTATTGTTATAAAACAAAAAAAGTATTTAGTTTTTTGCTGTAAAACAGCATAAGCCATGAAGTATTAAGGGATGTTAAATTTTACTTTTTGATGTCTATGTCAGATAAACTATATACATATAAATGTCAACCATGTTATGTCAGATAAACTATATACATATAAATGTCAACCATGTTTAGACATCGGAGATTGGGTGTGGGTTGCATAGCTCATGCTGCTTCTGCTTGTGGGGGCACAATTGACTATTTTCTGAAAGATACCCTAAATAAATTCTGTGTTAGTTATTATGATTGGTATATTAGTATTTATTCTGTTTTTTTTTTTTTATTATATATATATATATATATATATATATATATATATATATATAA